>Ga0351884_1001_pt1 | contig 93826 bp, 70 predicted proteins | sample BONcelFGM3001F15_FD_206773 | JGI IMG/M metagenome (GOLD analysis project Ga0351884, IMG submission 206773) | Enriched cells from coal bed in the Powder River Basin, Montana, United States - BONCAT cells FGM rep3 HSBNCT.FGM.300.1.F15 ...
CAAGAGCATGATGCGGCAAACCGGGCGCGCCACGGGGCGCATTGCGGGCGTGGTGACGTCGGACATTAATTCCATGACCGGCACTGTGGGCGAGACGTTTACGATCACATTTAACGATGAGCCGTCGGAAGCCTGTGTGACGAACGGGGTTTTGCACGGCGAACTCACGACCCTGGAATCCACATACGCGTTAATTACCCTGACCGGAACACTGAATTTTACGAATTGCACAGACGGCACGCGCGACCACACGGGCCAGATTCTGGAGGGCGGAATCGCGGCACGGGATACAACACCACCATAGGGTCGGATACCATTTATGCGAACAAGCCAAACGATGGTGAGGATAAATGGGTTATGACGGTCGAGTATTTCAAGGGTACGGATTCGCTGAACAACGCGATCTCAGTGCAGTACGTTTACCACGACGTTGGTGATTACAGGGGCAGTGTGAGCAGCTATTCCAATGAAAGCTTAATGGGCGGCACCGCAAATGATATGTATTGTTTCTCACTGTTTAATCCGGAACGGTTAACGTGCCGCGGAACAGCGACACTGAGCAATGGCATAGTGCTTGATTTCGGCTCTGCTTCCACTGGCAACAACATCCTCATAAATTTCACAGAACAAAATGACGGCACAGACGATATGATCGCTCTGCGGCCTGTGCTGCAGGACGGGGAAGGCGCGTTTACCACAAACGTGGGCTACACGGGCGCGGTGACGTACAATGCGGACGGCAGCAGCAGCGGGACACTGGTGAACGCGGCGGGCGCAACCGTGGCCACGTTTAGCTGCGACACGGGCGGCATGTGCAGCGTGGATTACACGGACACGTCCCTGGCGGACGAGCAGTATTACGCGACCAATATTCTGGATACGCTGAAATGATGTGACGCGAAGTTCGGGCGCGGGCCAGGTGCGCCCGCCTTGCACGTGCATTGATCATTGTAAAGAAACACGCGATATGAACAGGTGGGTCTTGATGAAGTATGGGAGCAGATTTGATGGGGCCGCAACAAGTGCATTTAAAGATAAAGGCGCTCGAAACAGGGGGCGCAATGGAGATGAGGTTTTAGCACGGACCGGGCCGTGATCCGCCTCTGCCCGCGGTTTCGCCCACGCCTGCTTTGGATATCAGGTTTCTGATTTTGTGATTCATCTGCCTTATATTGAATTTGCCGCCTGCCCGGCCGGATATGGCGCCCGGCTGTCATAACCCGGCATGGGCGCGCGGCCAGGCCCAGCCGCAAAAAGCCGCGCTTCTGGCCGCCGGTAGACTCAATCTCCCTTACAGTACAAATCGCTTCACCCGGCTGTATAATAAACATTGGCACATAATGGCATGGAAAGGGCCTGCCCCCGGGTATGCGTGAAAATCACACGGAACACACAATCGCGGCTGTGTCCACAGCGCGCGGCACAGCGGCCATCAGCCTTATCCGCGTGTCCGGCAGCCGCGCCGCAGACATTTGCGACACCCTGTTTCGCGGCGCATCCCCCCTGCCCTGCCCCCGCACCCTGGTGCACGGCGCTATCGTGGACCCTGCCACCGGACAGACCGTTGACCGCGTTCTTGCAGCCTTTTTTGCTTCGCCCAACAGCTATACCGGCGAGGATATGCTCGAAATCCACACCCATGGCGGCAACTATGTCACAAACCGCGTGTTTCAACTTGTGGTGGATTCCGGTGCCCGGCCCGCATATCCAGGCGAATTCACCCTGCGCGCTTTTGCCAATGCAAAGCTCGACCTCACCCAGGCCGAGGCTGTGCTCGATGTTATCCACGCACGCAATGAGCAGTTCCTGAGTGCGGCACAACGTAACCTTTCAGGCTATTTCGGAAATAAGATTCAAGCGATTCGTGAAAGTATCGTGAATTTGCTTGCTTCAATTGAAGTTGTGTTCGAATATCCCGATGAAGCTGTGCCGGATGTTCCTCATAATGTAATAAATGATTCTCTTAACCAGGCCCTTGCCTCCATTGAAACTCTCCTGAAATCCTATAAACCCGAGTCCATGGTTAACCGCGGACTCAAAATAGCACTTCTGGGACGCCCGAATGTGGGTAAATCCAGCATAATGAACCGTGTTCTTGGTTTTGAAAGATCAATAATCCACGAATCACCAGGTACCACAAGGGATCTTGTAGGTGAATGGACGGATCATTTGGGTTGTGATATTCTGCTCATGGATACAGCAGGCATCACCGAATCTGAAAACCCGGTCGAAGCTGAAGGCGTGAAGAGAACAAAAACGTTTATAGAGCAGGAAGCCGATGAAATCCTCATTGTTTTCGATGGCTCCCAGCCTTTGCAGCATTCTGATTTTCAGCTTATCGATTATGTTTTAGCATCATTAGCAAATGAAAAACAAGTCACCGCTGTTATCAACAAGTGCGACCTGCCCTCCCTCATTGATCGTGAACAATTAAAAACACGCCTGGGAGACTGCATTGAAACGTCCGCTCTTTCCGGACACGGCATCCCCGATTTGCAAAATCATATAAAAATCTCTGCACAACAGGCTCTTTCCTCAGTTTCAGATGTGCTCTTTTCCAATCTCAGGCATAAAATACTATTAGATGGTGCAAAAAAATCGCTCACAGAGGCTCTGAGCGCTCTCGGCTCTGTGCCACAGGATATACTTTGTATCGATATCCGGGAGTCTGCTGACTGCCTGGGTGAAATTACGGGTCATAAGGTATCAGACGATATCCTCAACAATATATTCAATAATTTCTGTGTGGGCAAATGACTGAAAATATCCAGCAATATTACAATTATGACATTATCGTAGTCGGCGGTGGCCATGCCGGCGTGGAAGCGGCCATGGCAGGGGCGCGCATTGGGTTCAATACTCTGCTCATTTCCATAAATCTGGACACGATTGCCCTCATGCCGTGCAACCCCAGCATCGGCGGGCCAGGCAAGGGCCATATAGTTCGCGAAATAGACGCACTCGGCGGACAGATGGCGCGCGTTATTGATGAGACCTATATCCACATCAGAACTTTAAATACTTCAAAAGGACCCGCAGTCAGAGCTTTGCGCGCACAAGCAGATAAACATGCATACAAAGATCGAATGAAACATATTTTGGAAAAACAAAAAAGGCTGTCTGTGAGACAGGGCATGGTAAAAAAACTGATTTTTGATCAGTCTGGCTCAGGTTACCCCAAGGTATTCCTGAGTGCTCTCGGGTATAGATTCGATCAAGGGCCGGCACTCGGTATTCGGGGCGTTGAACTCGAGACAGGCGAACGCTTTACTGCTAGCGCAGTCATCATTACTACAGGCACTTTTCTTAACGGCGCGATACACATCGGAGATACCAGTTATTCGGCTGGAAGGCTGGGAGAGTTTGCCGCAACAGGTTTAACTGATTCACTCATTGAAGCCGGCTGCACCATCCGGAGACTTAAGACTGGAACTGTGGCGCGTGTTGATTCTCGATCAATTGACCTGTCTCAATGCATCGAACAGGCGCCGAGTGTGGAACCCCTGAAATTTTCTTACTTCACTGAAAAACACTTCGCAATGGATCAGGTCTCATGCTGGATAACCCACACGAACCAATTGACTCATGATGTCATCAGAAACAACTTCAGCAGGTCTCCCCTGTTTGGAGGAAAGATTAAAGGTGTGGGTCCGAGGTACTGCCCTTCCATCGAAGATAAGGTCAAAAGATTCGCTGATCGTAACAAACATCCCGTCTTCATCGAGCCTGAGGGCAACACCACTACAGAAATCTATTTGCAGGGCCTGTCAACCAGCTTGCCTATGGATGTGCAGATTTTAATGCTGAGAACCATTGCAGGACTCAACAGCGTGAACATAATGAGGCCAGGATACGCAGTTGAATACGATTGCGTGGACACTCTGCAAATTTATCCAGCAATGATGTCCAAACTCGTCAGGGGGCTGTTTTTTGCCGGGCAAATCAATGGAACATCCGGATATGAAGAGGCGGCAGCCCAGGGACTGGTCGCAGGAATCAATGCAACCGCATATATAAAGGATATAGAACCTTTGATACTTGGCAGGAACCAAGGGTATATCGGTGTCTTGATTGACGATCTCGTGACCAAGGGAACAGAAGAGCCATATAGAATATTCACATCGCGAGTCGAATACAGACTCACCTGCAGATTTGATAATGCCGACGACAGGCTTGCAGAATCCGGGAATAAGTATGGCCTGCTCAGTGATGATAATTTTGAGCAACTGCAGGATTTACGGCGCCGCCGCCAGCACGTCGCTGACAATCTGAAAACGTTTCACGTGAAACAAGATGCTTTGGATTCAAATCTTATACCTTATGCAGGCAAGTCTTACGCCGAGGTTTTGAGGCGGCCGGATGTTGATATTTCCATGATGAGTAATTTTATTCAAGGTATACAGGACTCAGAGCCGCTCACTTCTGAGCACACATCCAGGATTGAGATTGAGGTCAAGTACGAGGGTTATATCCAGAAGCAGCAACATCAAATTGATGAAATGCTTAAACTCGAAAACATGAAAATTCCTCAGAATGTAGACTTCGCACAGCTTAATGGTATTTCTGTAGAGAGTGCACAGCGGTTGAACCACATACGCCCGTCCACTGTGGGTCAAGCCTCAAGAATCTCCGGAGTGTCCCCTTCTGATATGACTGTATTGATTTATCACATAAAAAACAGGTCAAAGCTCGAGGAACAAATTAATGATAAAATTCTGTCGAATTCTCCGGAACATATGACAGATGAAGAGCTGCATTGATAATTATTATTTTTTAACGAGGAAAAGTGCATTGCGTTGCGCTAAGGAGCAGTACTTTGAATATAACTAATCAAGAAAATGAAAAACTTAAAGCGCACTATTCATTCATATGCAAATATAGTGAGAAAATGAATCTTATGTCCAGAAGTGAGATAGAAAAGGGTTATAATTTCTTTTATCAAAATCATGTTTTAGATGCTTTGAGGCCTATTGATTTGAATATTGCATGGACAAAGGCAAAAATTGTTGATGTAGGAAGCGGTTCAGGCATTCCCGGCATACCACTTGCAATCGTTTTGGGCGATATTGTGGACACTGTCGCTTTGGTGGAGGCAACTGGCAAAAAAGCAGGTTTTCTTGAGCATGTTATTAAAAAATTAGACTTGTCAAAGGTGAAAGTTATCAATGAACGTGCTGAAGATATCGGGAGTAATAGCGAATTCAGGGGACATTTTGATGTTGCTGTGACCAGGGCTGTGGGTTATATCGACGAATGTATGGAGATTACACTGCCATTATTGCAGATTCAAGGTCTTTCTATCCTGTACAGGGGAGAGATTTCCAGCGACGAGGCATTGTTATCAACCAAAGTTGCTAACAATCTTGGTGGAAAAGTAGAACAAATTGTGGATTACTCACTTCCAGGAATCGATAAAACAAGAAATCTGCTGGTAATTCGGAAAACCGATGTAACACATGAGAAATATCCCCGACCACCTGGCAAGCCTAAAAAGCATTCTATTTTCAAAAAGATTTCATGATACAGTTGCTTTACTGAAGATATAACGCAGCCGTTTATCGCCAAAATCACTACGATACCGCAAAATTTCAGGAAATGGCTCGAACAGCCAGTGTTTCACAGCAATTAATCGCAGGAATTTCATTCCAGGCGTCAGGCAATCATATTGCCATCCTTTTAATGGATATATCAAATGATGCAGGCCTTGCTATTGATTTTAGAGCAATTCGCTCGAAATCCCTGAATATACTCTTATTTGTTAAATACAGAATATTCACTAATAATTCCAATGCGCCTGTTCAAAGCAACAGGGGACTTTTTGTTTGCCTTTTGGCCTACAGTGTATCCTGGATAGGTTTGTATTTAGCCAGTATTGCCAGGCCAGTATTAAATTTATATTGCCTTAAATGCCTCATATATGGCTTATTTGAATGAATAAAGGGGCAAGATAAGGCAATATGCTAAAAACCCATCAAATGTTTATTTAAGGCGCATTTAAGGCAAATCCGTTTTATCGGCTAATATTATCGTTATGATTTTGCAGGGCGCCGCATCCTGAATTTGTAAATAACGCGATTGCATTTTAGATTGCACAACTCTTTCCTGCAAACTTGTTTCACGTGAAACAACTGGCATGTATTTACATCATGGCTGGCTTATAATAGAATGGATAGTGATTGTAATGAAGAAAAACAGGATCAATAGAATGGCTCACGCAAGAGATTAACAAGTGGAGGAACCGACTAATGGAACAATTAACAGATCAATCAAAAAGCCTGATAATGGTAAAGGTGGATGGTATCACTGAGAATCCGTTTCAGCCAAGGAAGGTCTTCAATGAAGACGAAATCCTGGAATTGTCGGAATCCATTAAAACACACGGCATGATTCAACCCGTAATTTTAAGAAATATTGGCGAGCGTTATCAGATTGTAGCAGGTGAACGGCGAATTCGGGCGGCAAGAAAAGCGGGATTTGCCGAGGTTCCGGCAATCATAGTAAAACTCGACGGTATTGATGTTGCCGAAGTCAGCCTGATTGAAAATATTCAGCGCAAGAATCTAAACTGCATGGAAGAGGCGGATGCCTTTTTTATCCTCAAGTCCAAGTTCGGTATGACCGCTGAAGACATCGCCAAGCGTATTGGGAAGAGCAGACCTTACGTATCGAACATGCTCAGGATGTTATCGCTTCCAGCACGAATCAAAGACGCGCTTGGCCGCGGTGATATTTCCATGGGGCATGGTCGGGCTCTGTTATCCATCTCAGAACAAGAACTTCAGATTGAGCTGCTCGAAGCCATTCTTCGTGATTCCATGTCGGTAAGGCAGACAGAGAATATGGTGGCAAAACTGCTTGGCGGGGATCAGGCTGATAAGAAGAAGAAGAAGAAAAAGAATATTGCAGATTCTCTGGCCGAGGATTCGATGGAGCATTACACAGCTTTGCTGGAGGTTGTACGAGAGATTAAACAATCCGGTGGCAGGGCGGAAGTCATTGAAAGAGAAACCGATGATTTCTTTGAAGTGGTAATTCGCCTGTCAAAATAGAGACAGATAATAAAGAGACGTATCAAGATAGAAATCAAGGATCGAAAAGCAAGGAAAAATCGTCAAAGTAAATGCCACACTTGTGCAGCCCAAAAATCCTGTCAAGCAGCTGGCAAATTTCTGGATTTTTCGGACAATTCAACAGGCTGTGTCCGTTAATGAATAGAGACTGAAATATGGATGATATTTTGTTCACAGAGATTAATATAGAGGAGATAGCGCCAAATCCTTTTCAACCGCGCACGGCTTTTGACACTGCCAAGCTGGAGGAGATCGCAGCATCTATCAAAGAGCTTGGCATCATACAGCCCATAGTGGTCAGGAAGCATGAGGGAAGCTATCAAATCATTGCCGGCGAGAGGCGGTTTCGTGGAGCGAAGCTGGCCGGGCTGCAAAAGGTGCCTGTTTTTGTAAAAGATGTATCTGATGAAGACATGCTCCAAATGGCTTTGATCGAGAATCTGCACAGGGATAACCTGTCACCCATAGACAAGGCCATGGGGTTCAAGGATTTGATGCAGAAGTTCGGGATTACGCAGAAAAGGATATCCGAGATATTCAACCTGTCAAGACCTGCCGTGGCCAACACGCTGAGGCTACTTGATCTGGAGCCACAGATTCGTGAGGCTCTGCATTCCAAGCAAATCACTGAGGGGCATGCCAGGGCATTGCTGGCAATCAAGGACAGGGTATTGCGGGAGCGTGCATTAAATCGCATTGTGAACTCAGGCCTCTCGGTGAGGGAATCAGAGGAGTTATCGCGCCGTATGAACAAGGCGCACCAGATGCAGATAGATATCAAAAGCAAGATCCCCATAAGCATCCATGAGCAGAGGATCATCGAGCAGATTCAGATGGATCTGGGGACCAAGGTAACCATTCAAAGGAAGGATGGTTACGGCAGAATTGAGATAGAATTCTACTCAAATGAGGATTTGCAACGCATCATTGATTATTTGAGAGGATTAAAAAGCTAGCAAACGCATTAACAGGTGAGGTAAGGAATATGATTAAGGCTCCACGCGGTACAGTTGACATTTCTCCGGAAGATATCAAGATATGGAGATATATTGAGGAAGAAATACGACGAAATATGGATTTATTCTATTTTAATGAGGTAAGAACGCCAATATTTGAGAATACAGAGCTTTTTCACCGTGGAGTTGGTGCAGAAACAGATATTGTCACAAAGGAAATGTATACATTTGAAGATAAAGGCGGCCGTAGCCTTACGCTAAAACCCGAAGGAACGGCATCTGTTGTAAGGTTCTATGTGGAGAAGAAATATTACGGAATTAAGAAACTAGATAAGATGTTTTACATCAGCCCTATGTTTCGGTATGAGCGCCCGCAAGCGGGCCGATATCGCCAGCATCATCAATTCGGAGTGGAAGCACTGGGATCCGACAATCCGCTTGTGGATGTTGAGGTGATTTCGCTTGCGATCATGTTTTATAAAGGAATAGGATTGGAGAATCTGGAACTCAAGCTTAACAGTGTGGGCTGTCCCGAGTGCCGGCCGCAGTATTTGCAGGAGTTAAAATCGTTTTTAGAGCAGGGCAGGGAGCGGTTGTGCGCTGATTGCCAGGTGAGGATGGATAAAAATGCTTTGCGTGTGCTGGACTGCAAGAATGCGGCGTGTAAAAATTACCTGGTCGAGGCACCTAAAATCACAGAATTCCTTTGCAAAGAGTGCGATTTGCATTTTGAAGAAGTAAAATCCACACTTAGCCGCGTGAATATATCTTATATTTTGGATCCATATCTGGTGCGCGGGCTGGATTATTATACGAAAACCACGTTTGAGATTGTTGCGGTGGGGATTGGCGCCCAGGATTCCATAGCCGGGGGAGGGCGATATGACGGACTTGTGGAAATGCTTGGCGGGCCCCCCACGCCGGCAGTGGGTTTTGGCGCTGGAATCGAGCGTTTGATCGCGACAATGAAGAAATTCGGCATTGAACCGCCGGAACACGAGGCGCGGGGCGTGTTTTTCGTTTTTCTGGATGACAATGCCAGGAGCGCGGGGTTGCCGTTGCTGTATGCCTGCCGTGCGCTTGGAATCAGTTGCGACATGGATCATTTCGGCAGGAGCATGAAAGCGCAGATGAAGGCAGCCAACAAGGGTGGCGTGCGCAGCGTGGTAATTATTGGTGAGGATGAAGTGGCAAAGGAAACGGCAATAATCCGTGATTTCAAGACCAAGGACCAAAAGGAAGTGGCGTTTTCGGAGCTTCCGCAATATATTATTAAGGAATATTACTGAAACGAGGCGCTGATCATGCTGGACATCAAGCTTATTCGGGAAAACACGCAGGAAATCGAACAGAGGCTGAGGACCAAGGACCACACGGTATCGCTTGAGCCCGCGCTGAAGCTGGACACGAGAAGGCGCGAAATTCTGCAGGAAGTCGAAGATTTAAAACACAGCAGGAACGTAGCGTCAAAGGAAATAGGCGAAAAAGTCAAATTGGGTGAGGACGCATCAGAAAGTAAAGAAGAGGTTAAAAAGATATCAGAACGTATCAAAGAGCTTGATGACGAGCTAAGGTCTGTTGATGAAAAACTCAGGTATGAGCTTTTATGCCTGCCCAATATGCCTCATAGCAGTGTGCCTGTGAGCGATGATGAGAATGATAAAATTACGGTACATGAATGGGGCGCGAAGCCCCAGTTTGATTTTGAATTCAAGAATCATCTTGAAATAAGCGATGGGCTTGGCTTGTTTGATTTTGAACGCGCCGCCAAAATAAGCCAGGCGCAGTTTGCCTTGTACAAGGGGGCCGGCGCATTGCTTGAATGGGCGCTTATCCGCTATATGATCGACACTTTGACAGGGGACAAAGGGTTTACGCTTATCATTCCGCCTTACCTGGTAAATGAGGAGACCATGTACACGTCGGGCAATCTGCCCAAGTTCGGGGACCAGATATACAAGTGCGCAAATGACGAGTTATTCCTTATTCCCACTTCGGAATCACCGCTTACAAGCATGCACAGAGACGAGATAATGCCGGAATCCGCGCTTCCGATCAACTATTGTTCCTATACAGCGTGTTTTCGGAGAGAGGCCGGAGCGCACGGCAAGGGTGAGCGCGGGCTCATCCGTGTCCACCAGTTCAACAAGGTTGAGATGTTCAAGTTCGTGCATCCGGATACATCGTACGCCGAGCTTGAGGTTCTGGTGAAAAATGCGCAGGACATGGTGCAGGGCCTTGGGCTGCACTATCGCACAACAATGCTGGTCACCACGGATATTGCGCAACAGTCCGCAAAAACATATGACATTGAGGTATGGCTTCCCGGTCAGGACAGATACTATGAGGTATCATCATGCAGCAATTGCGAGGATTTCCAAGCAAGAAGGGGAAATATTCGATTCAGGCCTGAAAATGACAAAAAACCAAGATTTCTGCATACATTAAATGGTTCAGGTCTTGCGACATCGCGTCTGATGGTATGTCTGCTTGAGACATATCAGCAGCCGGACGGAAGCGTAATTATTCCTGAGGTTCTGCGCGGTTACATGGGTGGAAAAGAGGTTTTGATACCGAGCAAATAATGATTTTTTCCAAACTGTAAACTCATGCAGCGCATGATCATGCTTAACTTTCAGGATTACAAATCTCTGAAAAATAAGTTTCAGAGTAAGGGATTAAATTGAAAAAGCCTTTTGCAAAGGGTGTTATGAGAAGATTATTTCGTGGACACAGGAAATTCAGGAAATGCGAAAATTAATTGCATCACAGGTTATACAGATTAAGGCATGAAACGCAGCAGGAAATAAAATTGTTAAAATTATGACAAATCAGCAGGAGCGGGGGCAATCCCATGTGTGAGATCAAAGTTATGAAGGAAAAAGATGGGGAAAACACAGAAATAATGAATGAAGTGATGAAAATCCAGGTTGAAGGCCAGGAAATACGTATTATTGACATATTGGGCAGAGAAACCATGGTTTCCGGAACAATCAAGTCAATTGACCTGATGAGCAATGTGTTGCAGATCATATAGGGCCACAGGATTAAAGCACATGCGCATGCTTGTTTTAAGGTGTGGACACGGAATGGTAACACAGTTATTAACGTACATAAGGTAAATTGACGCAAGACGGCAAGACCGAACCAATCCTGAGCATACAAATGAACAGACCCCATTTTTAATCGAAAAGAATTCCCCGGACTTCAGTCCGGGGTCTGTAAGCAGTAACTTACACAAATAGTGTGGGCATAAGTGGGTTTGATTTTGGAGTGCGGCGATTTATCGCCGCTTTCGCAGGTCGAGAACATCCGGGATGCGCCGCCATGTGACGAGAATTAATTCCCGTCACGCAAAGCGGCAATGAATTGTCGCACTCCAAAGCAAGAACAATTTGATTTAAAAAGGTTTTTGCTTATAAAACGCCCCCATGCAGTTTGAGAAGATTTGACGCTTTATCAAATAATGAGATACCCCGGACTTCAGTCCGGGGTCTGTAAGCAGAAACTCAAGTATGATTCGCCTCTGAATCTGTCATTGCGGAATGAAGTGATGTGGCAATCCAAAGAAGGTTTGCGAAGCTATCCGGTCGCACCAATATAGCAAACAGCCATCTTGAAAATAAACAGGAGCAATACACGATGCGATTGATGTCATTTGATAAGCAACTGATTGTCTGATTTACGAACAGGATTGCTACGCGTTCATTCTTAAGATTGCCACGCCGTCCCTCCGGGCCGTCTTGCAATGACAACCTTTCAGGCTCGATCAAATAATGAGATGCTATGGACTTCAGTCCGGGGAGAGTTCATTAAGTCTTATGAAGCGCGGAAATTTTTCAGGCAAGAAGGATTTCCGCACCTTTCCAGAAACTTGCATGATTACAACTGTATCTCAGCCGGAAACATGGCGGGTTATACATAAGGGGTTAAGATGGAAGAATTACAAAGCCAAATGATTTCGGGATTTTTTGATACTGTTGAAGACGTTTTCTGCTTTGCTGCAGCGCGTGTCAGAACTTGCTGACCAGGTCGTGTCGGATAGCGTAGCGGATGAGGTCGGCGGTGTTATCCATGCCGAGTTTGTCCATGACGCGGCGTTTGTAGGTGCGCACCGAGCTGTCGCTGAGGCACAGCTCGTCGGCGATATCGTTGAGGGCGATGCCCTTTGCCAGGCGGATAAAAACCTGCATTTCGCGTTCTGAGAGAAGGGCCACGGGGTTGTCGCCGGCCATGTGCTGGCGCATGAAGGTTTTTTCCATGATCGAGGGGGAGATGTACACGCCGCCCGCGGCCACTTTGCGGATGGCGTCGGGAAGATCCTTCTGTGAGATACCTTTGACGGCGAAGCCCGCGCCGCCTGCTTCGAGCACGCGCACCGCGTATTCCTCGTGCCCGTGCATGGTGAGCATGAGCACGCGTGTTTTGCTGCGGGCTTCCTGAAGCTGCCTTGTGACTTCGATGCCGTCCATGTCGGGCATATCCAGGTCCAGGAGCAGCACATGGGGCGCATGCTCGCGGCACAGGGCCACGGCCTGGTGGCCGCTGCCCGTGTCCGCGTCGATTGTGAAATCCGCCTCGGAGGCCAGGATGCGGCACAGCCCGGCCCGCACGATGTCGTGGTCATCCGCAATCACCAGATGTATCATTCCTTGTCCCCGTTCAGATTCTTATCCAATCATACATTCAGAACAAATTTGATGCAGGCGCCACAGCCGGGCTCGGAGGCAAGCGAGAGCTTTCCGCCGGCAATGGCGGCGCGCTCGCGCATGCCCATGATGCCGAATCCCTGCCGGGATTCCTGTGAATCATCGGAGCCGAGTCCCACCCCGTTATCCCTGATTTCCAGAATGATTTCATGATCCCCCCGGATCATGGAAATGTCCACGCGCGTGGCTTTGGAATGGCGCGCCGCATTGGTAAGCGCCTCCTGCAAAATCCGGTAGACAATAATAGCCCGATCCGGCTCCATATCGCAAGCCCCGGGTTTGATGTCTGTCTTGATTTCAAAATCGTAAAAATCGCGGTATTCCCAGATCAGGGACTGAATTGCGGCCTCGAGGCCGAGGTTGTCCAGGGCCGCGGGCCGCAGGCCCTTGTAGATGCGCTGCAGGGCCTGGTGGATGTTGTGGATGGTGTCTTCGAGGTTCTGCATGTCCTCCTGCACGACCTCGCCCTTTTTCTGCAGCCATTCCACTTCCATGGTGAGGGCGGTAAGCTGCTGGCCCATTTCATCGTGCAGGTTCATGGCCACGCGCGCGCGCTCCTCTTCTTGAGCGGTGATGATTTTGCGCGACAGGTTTTTGAGCTGCTTGTTGGCCAGTGTGAGTTCCCCGGTGCGTTTTTCCACCAGCTTTTCGAGTTCCATGCGGTAGGAGTTGAGTTCTTCCTCGATGCGCTTGTGCTCGTTAATATCGGTCATGGCGCCCACGATGCGCAAGGCTTTGCCCTGCGCGTCCCGTTCCACAACCATGCCGCGTATGAGAACCCATTTCCAGTCCCCGTTTTTTGTGCGCTGTCGGCATTCTATGGCGTAGTGGTCGTGGGACATCCGCCCTTGCACCACGTTGTTAATGATCGACGCAACCTCATAGTAATCGTTCGGGTGGATTCGTTCTTTTTGTGATTTTGCACCGATTGGGAATCGCTCTTCATCGAACTCCAGGATTTCATACCAGCGGTCCGAAACCGTCATGGTGTCGTCCTGGGGCAGCCAGTCCCAGATAGCATCCCGGCTGGCCTGGATCACCAGGCGCAGGTCCTCCTCACTGCGCCGCAGGGCTGCTTCGGCCTGGCGCAGGTGCGTGATATCCGAGCCATAAATATTCAGGTATCCAAGGTTTTGAATCGGGGCAAAGAAAAATGAATAATGAATGTTGTCGGCCACCTGGCTGTGAACCTGCACCGTGCCGGTGGCCATGGCGGTGTCCACAAAATCCTTCCAATGAGCGGGAATCTGGCGCCCGGGGCCTGAACTCAGGGAGCAGAGGATTTCCCGGGCCCGCTGATTCGCGTATGTCACCAAGCATTTGGTGTTGATACGCATTACAGGCATGGGATTTTCTTCGGGGAATTTGGCCAGGTCCCGAATCTGGCGCTCGGAATTTTTGCGCTCCGAGATGTCCCGCACAAACGCCCACATGCTCTCGGGCTCGCCGTTTTCATCGCGTTCCAGATGTTTGCGCAATTCCACGGGAAACACAGAGCCGTCCTTGCGCCGGTATTCTTTTTCGTACAGCGGGGTGTAGCCCCGCGTGAACAGTTGTTCTGTGGATTTTTCTATAACCGCCTGCCATTTCTCCGGGGTAATGTCCCTGGCCACCCTGTCCCGCAGTTCATTCTGTGTGTAGCCCAGCATATCGGCAAATGCCTGATTGCATTCCAGAATCCGGTTCTGCAAATCCATCATCACGAAACCATCGCGGCTGCTCTCATACAGGGCCCGGTATTTTTTCTCGCTTCGTTCCATGTCCAGGCGCATGCGCATGCGTTCGGTCACATCGGACAGGCTGAGCAGCACAGCGGTGACGTGTCCGTTGTCCGTGATGGGGATGAGGCTCCAGTCCCAGTAAGTAACCCCGCGTTCGGGCTGGTCCGGAAATTCAAAGGCCTTGGCGTAGGTGTAGTGCGGCTCTCCGGTCTCCACGGTATTTTTAAAAATCGCCTGGTTTTCGTCATGGGGGAACAGGGCGAAATGGTTTTTTCCGGGAAAGAAATCCACGGGGTGGCCCGCGCCGTCGGCATAGGCGCGGTTTACGAGGATGAAATTGAAATCCGCGTCCATGAACGCCACGTGCACATGGGTGTTGTCCAGCATGGTGACGAGCAGGCGGTTGGTGTGCTTGAAATTCTTGTGCGAGGTCTTGAGTTCCGTGTCATCCTGGACCCGGGGCCGGGCATGCAGGCGCCGCGCGCGCTCCAGGTCCGCGCGCGCCTGCTCCAGTTCTTGGCGCAGGCGTTTGATTTCATCCTGCGCATCCGTGTTGTGGTTATCCGTGTGCGGCATGGTCATCCTGTGCGCGGGTGCGCCCGCGGCGTCCCATGATGGGCCGTGCGATTCATTTGATATTTCATACCAGTATACATCACGGGGCAGGGCAACCGCAAAACCGTGTTGTTGAGCGGAGCCCCGCACGCGGGCCGGATTCCATAAAAAAAGCCCCCTGGCGGGGGCGTATTCAAATATTGGAAATACAGTGAAAAAGCGATGGTGTCAGAATTTGTACGAATACCCCAGGGACAGGGAATCTTCGGCCAGCGTATTGTATATCTGTGTGTTGGCCACAGCGCCTGCTGCGCCCTGCATGGGGCCGGAGTGCGTGTGCTCGAACGCTTTGTAGTAGCCGAAATGGATGTCCGAATAATCCGTGTACTTATAGGTGAAACCGATGGCCGCGCGGTCCTGCACCTCGGCCGGTGCCGGGGTGTTGAAGAAGGACATGTCTCCGGGGATGGGGTCGTCGCTGTGGTTGTAGCCCACGCGCACTTTCCAGCGGCCGTTGAGTTCGTGCTGCACGCCCATGGCGTAGACCATAATGTTGTCCCAGCCGAACCCGGCCACGGACCCGTCCGGGTTGAACCCGTTCTGCTCGAAGCCGTGCGTTTGCTCGTAATTGATCCATTTGATGTCGAACGCGAGCTGTGTTTTATCGTTGAGCTTGTAGCCCAGGCCCGTGGTGATGAACATGGGCACATCCATGTCGAAGTTGATGGAGCGCGGCGCGCCGTTTTCATCGGCGGCGCTCCAGGTGTAATCGCCCATGGAAATGGGAGATGCCACGGACAGGCCCAGGGTGAGGCGCTCGTTCATGTCATAGGCCACGCCGGCCTGCACGCCGAACCCGAAAGCCGAAGCCATTTTGGCGGCGTTGGGGTATGTGGAGAACCCGTCGCCATTGGCGTCATCCGGCGCGGCAAAGGGCGCGGGCGACACTTTGAGCTGCGAGTACGCGGGCACGAGCGAGTAGCCCCAAGAGAGATTGTCGGAAACCTGGTAGGAGTTGCCGATGTAGATTTTCATGAGCCGGTAGTCGGACTCGATGTGGCCGAAGCCGAAGCCGTTTGGCATCTGGGGCGTGAGGATGAGGTTGGAGTTGGCCTGGGCCGCGGGGCCTGCGGTGAGGGTGTTGTCCTGAGGGTAGTCCACGCCGAAGCCGGCCACGCCCGAAAACCCGATGTGCAGGGCGTGCTTTTCTCCGGGCCGGCGCCAGATGTAGCCGAACGCGGGCAGGATGGAGTCGCCGATGGTGCTGGACGTGGCGCCGTCCGTGCTCACGTTGGGCATGCCCGCGCCGAATGCATTGGCGGACACGGTGCTGCGCAGGGAGCTGTCCGGCATGAAATATTCCAGAGACAGTTCCATGTGGCCGCCGTCGAAGCGCACGGCGCCGGCCGGGTTCCAGCCGATGGCGCTCAGGGGGTCGAGGAACAGGGCGGTTCCGGCCCCGCCCATGCTCTGGTTCACGGTTCCGAAGCCGTGCATGAAGTGCCCGGTGGTGGCGTGCGCCGCGGGTGCGGCCGCCAGTATGAGGGTGAGGGCAAATGCTGTGAACAGAATTATAGTTTGGATTTTCTTACCACCTGTTGTTGCCATAATACCTCCTTGTGGATCTTTCTGATTGTGATTTATGACTTTTTATGGCAGCCGGAGCGGTTTGCGCCCTGTTGCGGGCGCGCACCCGGCGCAATTCAGAGTTGTGTTTAAAAACGTGTGGCGAGCCTGAAAAGCGCAGGCTCAGCCGCAGCCTCCGGACGGCCCGGAAGCCCCCTGGAGCTTGATTTTTTTCTTGTACTTGCGATCCGCCTTGTGCGCGTAATCCGGGTTGGATTCGACTTGCTGATCGCCAAGGGCGAATTCAAATTCATGGCGCAGGGTGTCATCGCCCGCGCCGGGTTTGTATTTCAGGGAAACGGCTTTTTCATGATCCGCTTCGCCGTATATGTCGAGCCAGAAATTCACGCCGCCTTCGAGGATGTAGAGGTTGGGCGCGCCCTGGGCGTTGAGCAGTTTCCACGCCTGGGTGGCGGCCTGCTCGTCGTTGGACACCAGCACGATCACGGACTTGGCTGGCAACTGGCGCGCCCACAGGGGGTCGCGGATCTGGTCCATGGTCACGCGCTGCGCGCCGATGATGTGGAACCGGTTGTAGTCGGCCTCGCTGCGCACGTCCAGAATTTCCAGGCCCAGGGCGAACTGGTTCATGACATCGAGCAGTTCCGCGGGATCGAGGTGCGCCTCGCGGGTTTGCAGTTGCCTGTTCAGGTCCGGCTGGATGCGTGCGAGTTTGGCTTCCAGGCCGGGCTGTTTGACGAACAGCAACCCCGCGCCCAGAAGAACGATTATGGCGGCCCCGATGAGTTTGAGCTTCATGCCGCGCCACCTCCCTGCTTTGCCGCGTCTTTGCGCGCAAAGAATTTTTCAAGCCATTCGGCGCCCGCGAACATGCCCAGGGCCATGACCACCACCCCGAACACCACGACCCCGGCGTTCACGTGCAGCCACTCGAACAGGGTCACGCGGCCATAGTCTCCGGACATTTCCCAGAAGATGCGGAAGCTGGTAAAGGTTTCGCCGAAGATGAAAATGCCGATGCCCAGGCCCGCAACATAAAACAATCCGTCTATCTTGAGCGTGGCCATGGACACGAGCGCCGTGCCCGGGCAGTAGCCGCCGATCACAAAGCCCACGCCGAAGATGATCCCGCCCACAATGCCGGACCACAGGTAGGTTTCATTCACATAGATTTTCGGGTAATCCATGAGCCCGAGCGCGCTGCTCCAGAAGATCAGAACCATGGCCGTGATAATGGCCGTGAACATGACCTTGAGCACGCGCATGTCCCGGAAATAAAACTGCGCGGCCAGGTTGCGCGAGTTGCCGAACCCGGCCTGCTCCAGAGCGACCCCGAAGAACACGCCCGTGACCACGTACAGGATGTTCTGCGTCAGGCTTCCCATGCTGGCTGCGATATCCAATGGCGCCATGTTGATTCACCTCAATTCCAGAGTCTGCGCACAAAGTACGCGAACATATATGCCCCGGCGAACACCGCGAACATGAAGGCCCAGGAGCCGGCGGACAGAACCGCGCCCCCGCTGAGGGCCTGGCCGCTGGTGCACCCGCGGGCCATGCGCACGCCGAACCCGGCGATGGTTCCGCCGATGACCGCGTACATCCACCGCGTGTGCGGCGTAATGTGCGGGCCCCGGAATGTCTGCACCTTCACGCGCCCGGAGATAATGCCCGACAGGAACCCGCCCAGCAACACGCCCAGCACTTCATACACCAGCCAGAAATCCAGGGGGTGGTGCTGGCCGCGCAGCAGCCCGGCAAGGTACGCGCTGCGGTCCACGTGCCCGGGGCTCACAAGATCCACGAACCAGCCCACGATTTTGGCCAGGCCCCCGGACGCGCCCAGGCCGTGCCCGAACACCACATACGACGCGAACAGCACCAGGCCCAGCAACACCCCGGCCGCGTATGGGTTCACGTATGCTTTTTCAGCTCTCTGCATGGCCCTGGCCCCCCTCTGCGTGGACTTCCACTTCTTCATAGCCCGTGATCATGGACACGATGCTGCTCAGCGGCGTGTGTCCGGTCGTGGTCATGTAGATGTGCATGATGACAAACGAAAGGAACAGCCACGCCCCGAACCGGTGCACAGGCGCCAGCACGTGCAGGCCCCCGAATTTCTCCACCAGGCCGGGCGCGTACATGGCGCTCCACTTGAGCAAGCCCGTGATCACCATGAGCGGCAGCAGCACATTCAGGATCATGAAGTACGTGATCTTCTGAAGCGGCAGCAGCCGTTTCGCCGGTGTCTTCTCGAACGGGTGCGGGTCGCCCCGGAAAATGCCCACCAGGTAATACTTGGCGTGCTTGAACCCCATGGAAAAGAAATCGTCCATGCCCGGCATGTAGCGCCTCAGCAACCCGCCCGCGATGTTGTAGAACAGGGCCAGGAACGCGTTGGCCGCCAGCACGATGCCGATCACATTGTGCAGGTACACCGAGCCCTTGAACGCCGGGGCCGTGAATACGCGCGGGAAGGTGATCATGAACCCGGTCACGAGCAGGGCGATCACCGCGCTCGCCTGCATCCAGTGCCACAGGCGCTCGTACAGGGAATAAAAGTAAACGGATTTGGTCTTGATCTGATTCATCTCAATGGCCCCCCTTTCCGCGGCGCGCCGCAACAACGCGCAGGGCTCCATGCAAGCCAACGCCCAGGGCCACGCCCACCACGGACAAAATGCCCAGCAGGTCCATCCAGCGCATGCGGTCCGTTCCGTGAATGTACAGCACCTTGGGATCCAGGTCCGGCCGGAACTTGAGCGACCCGTCCGCGGCCCTGGTCATTTCGCCCTGCATCAGGGTCTGGGAATCGCCCACCAGCTCGGGCATGACCCCGCCCGGCGCCCAGCCCGCGAGCGTGACTTCGCGGTTTACGCGCGAGTTGGGGCTGTGGCACTCCTTGCAGTCGCTGAGCGCGAACTCGCCCGTGGCGATGCCGTGGCTGATGGTGAACGGCTGCAGCTCGCCCTTGATGCGCGGGTTGTCCACGCCCACAGCGCGCAGGCGCCCGGCCACGGCCTTGACCTTGACCGCATTGTCCAGCTTGAGTTCTGTTTCATCCAGAGTCCCGTCCGAATTCGCATCCAGGGCGGCCAGGATTTCAGGGTGGTATGTGCGCTTGGCCTCGTTCTCGAAAAACGCTTTTTTGAGATCGAACAGGCGCACGGGCCGGGGCGGCTTGCCTTCCACCCAGTACCACGAGGCGATGATGTTATACGGGCCCAGGCGCAGCTTGCCGTCGGTTTCCTCGTGCAGCAGCAGCACCGGGCGATAGCCCCAGATCAGGGACTCCGGCGTGTTGGTCTGCCCTTCGACTCCCTTGTGCTCCACCATGGGCTTGCCGTCCGGGCGCAGCACGGTCCAGTCCGTGAGCCGCCGCGCCGGCGCGTGCATCTGCGGCACGTGGCAGGTCTGGCAACTGATGTTTTCAAAATGCAACTGCTTGTAGGGCAGGAAGTCGTGCTTGTTTTCCGCGATGTGGCACTGGCGGCAGTCGCGCATGGAGCTGTCCATGTGGCGCGCCACCGTGCCCTGGGCCGTGTGGCCCTTGGCGAAATTGTGGTCCGGCCTCTGGAGGTAATCGCTGAACCCGGTGCGGCGCGTGTCAAAGCGCAGGTGCCCGGGCCGGTCCGCGGCGCTTTCCTTTTCATTGTAGGCCGGGTTGTTGGGCGCGTAGTGGCAGTTGGCGCACTCCATGAGGCGCTCGGCGTGTACATCCCACGGCCGCGACAGCCCGGTTTTGCCCTTAAGATTCATGCCCGAATCAAACATGCGGTCGGGTGAGAATATTTCCCCGGTCGTCTCCACGCTCCAGTTGTCCAGCGAGTTCTGGAACACCACCGGGTCCGTGCACCGGCACGCGTTGCCGTGGCACGCGCGGCAGTTGTCGCTGCTCGGGTCCGAAATGCGAAACGACTTCATATCCACGGTTCCGTCCGCATTGAACGCCGCCGGGTTCCAGTCCCAGGTGTCGCCGTTGCGGGACACCATGCCCGAGCCTTCAAGCGTGGCCGTGGACGCCCACCGGAACTTGCCCTCGCGGATAGCCTGCACGCGCGCCGCATTGTCCGGCTCGGCCACGTGGCACATCAGGCAGTTCATCTCCACGGTGCCGGACTGCTTCCAGTCCCAGGGCGCGGCTTCGCCGGTATCGGGGTCCAGCACATGCGTCTCGGGGTCGGTTGCGCCCGCGGACGTGATTTCATCCAAACGCTTGCCCGAGTAGCGGCTGAACACAGCCGGGCCGCCGCCTACGTGGCGCGGGCCCATGGCGCGGATCCAGTCCGCGGTGCCAAGGTCCAGCCTGGCGTCTCCGCGCGCGCTGAGCCGCCGGTACGTAAGCGGGTTCCAGCGCCCGAACAGGCCCGGGCTCATATCCCACGCGCGCTTGCTGGCCGTGCTGCCGGGCTCGCCCAGCTCGTTCATGCCAACCGTGGCGTGGTAACTGTTTTTGGCAATGTAATTCGTATCGTGGCACCGGCCGCAGGTCTGCATCAGGCTCAGGGCTCCGCCGGCCCGGGCCACGGGCGCGCCCTGCTCGTTGAGGAATGTCACCGGCGGGTGGATGCGCTGCGGAGCTTCGGGTTTCACAGGCGCCAGGTTTTGCTTCACCGTGAACGGAACCTGCGTCTCTGCGCCGTGTTCCGCGGCCATGCGCGCAGCGGGCGCGGCCAGGGCCATGAGCAGGAATGCCAGAAGTGTTGTTTTAAGGATCTTCATCATTGGGCGCCTCCCTTGCTCACGACCAGGCGCCGGTGGCGGCGACCGCCGGTGAATGCCGGATCCCCGTCATAGCCCAGCGCGTCCCAGTTCATGCGCCCGCGGCTGCCGTGGCAGTCCGTGCACTGCAGGGCCCGGTCCTTGGGCTGCACCATGTGCGACAGGGGCCAGTACATGTCGGTTTCCGCGAACCCCATGTCCCCGCTGTACTCGATGCCCGTCACAGGCTCGGCCAGGGTCCCGGCCTGGTTCCAGTTGAAATCGGTCCAGAACCCGCCCTCGCCCGCGGTTTTGGGAATAATCAGATGCTTGAGTTTCAGGTCATAAGGCTGCTTGGCGCGGTGCACCTTAAAGGGCCAGATGCGCGCATCCGCATCCTGAATCCCGCCCATCGGGTAATTGATATGCGTAACCCCGTCCGGGTCAATGGGATCATTCTTCAGGTAGCGCTCGCTGTTGCCGTTGAACCAGTAGTACTCGGGCGCCATGTTCCGGCCGTATTTGAAACTGCCCTTGATTTTTAAATACACGTGCGGGTTGTCGATATCATAATCGCGGCCCGCCGTGGACCAGTCCCAGCCGATCTTCGTAGCCTGCTCGATAGCCATGCGCGGGATGTGGCAGGTCTGGCACGCCAGCGCGCTCGTGTGCTCGTTGAGCCGGTCCATGCGGTGCGGCGCCTCATTGTGGCATTGTGTGCAATCCATCTGCGCCAGACCCTGCACACTCACAGACATAGCCTTGCCCGAGATCCGGTGATCTTTGGTCTGGTGGCAATCGATGCACTGCAAATCCGCGCGGCCCATATGCACATCGATGCGTTCCACGGGCCGGGCCAGGGACCCGTCCAGGTCCCCGTGCTTGACCGCATTGCCCCCGCCCCCGTTAAAGTGGCACGACCCGCAGTTGGCGCGCGTGGGCCGGCCCACGCTTTTCGCCGCGGCCATGAGGTTCACGCCCTGGGCCGGCTCCCCGCTGGGGCCCTTGCCGTAAGCGCCCGTCTGATCGTGGCACACAAGGCAGTCGATATGCTCGGCCCTGGTGAAATCAAACGTCTCATCGCTCCACCCATAGCCCGCGTGGCAGCTCGTGCACTTGGGCCAGTTGGACTCAATGCCGATGCAGAAATTATTAATGAGATTTTTTTTGCCGATACGGTGTTCGCCCGTGTGTCCCGGCACCTTCACCGCATCGCCCACCCACAGGAAATGCTTGGACTTAAGCATCTGCGCCCCGGCCTCGGGGTGGCACTCCAGGCACGCCCGGGTCACCTCCGGGCCAGTCTTAAAATCCTTTTGTTTATAAAGGTACGAGTGGTCCGTGTGGCCGGCCCGTTTGGGCATATTGCTCCAGGGCTGATCGCGTTCCGCGCCCAGCTTGCCGCGCACATAAAACGTCAGCCCCGCCGCAACAGCGCCCACAACAACCAGCAGCACCACATAAGGCAGCGCGCGCCGAATCATTGCCGCGTTCCTCCGTCTCCAGAATTTTCAAGCCGCAATAAATACGTATTCCCTACCCGAAATTGTTCCTTAAGCCATTTTACCCTGTTCATTGTCATCCTGTACACCCTTGAATCAACCAGATTCCGGTCCGCAGACCCGCAGGCACGTGCAACAATTCACAAATTTCCTGCCATAGATCGACCCCCGGCCAGCGCAAAAGTTACACCACATTGTGGTATTTTTATTAAACCTATGGGAAAGGTAGTGCTTAAACCACAAACCACACAAAAAACGCCTATATATAACGATCTTTAAAATAGAACACACGCAATAAAGCCACATAAAATCAACACCTGGAGGGGCTACAACGGTCAGCGCTCCCGCCATCGGGGGCAGATCAATCGCTCAGATCATTCAGTGTCTGGGGCTATGTTTGTTCGTTCTGTTTTGTAATTGCTTGTGGTATCGACAGGAATGAACTATCAATTAAGTAATTCTAAGAATTTGCTATTGAAAAACCGAAACACGAATACCATATAGTGTTTTTAATGCGTCACAGATAGATTCATAATACTCGTCAATACGAAAAGCCTTCATGACTGCCAAATCAAAATTTCTTCGATCCGCTGAATCTAATTCCTGAAGGATAGGTTTAATTTTTCTTTGCAAGATCGGCTTGAATTGTTCTTTTATTCCGTCTATCTCATCTTGATTTAAAAGTTTTGGGTTTAATATATGCATATGCGTTTTGATTTTAGTTGCACTCAAATCCAATGCCCCATCGCCTCTACCAAATCCGGCGGCCTCAAGAAAGAAAAGGCTTAGCGTGGTATTTAAAAGCGCGTGCAGCAACGATTTATCCGTTCCATTTGTGTTAAATGAAAAAGTAATTAATCGTTGATCGACAAAAGCTCTTTTGTTCATTAAAGTAAAAAAAAGTCTGTCTCCAGGATTTAAGGGAGCTACGATATCAGCCATCGTATCAGGCTTGTTTTCATACCAATACTTGTGGCCTCGCAAGAGAATCATTTCAAAAGGTTCACCTTTATTATTGGTTATTCCTTGATGTCTTTCAATCCATGAAAGAGCGCCAGCGTGACCCATTGATTTTAAGTCATCAACAGATTTTGAACAGCAAAAAGCAAGCTTATCTGCTTGTGCAATTAGCTTGTCAGCACTTTTCGGAGTTTTTAATAAAGGACGCAAATACGGCCTTTCAATCCCGTGATGGCCTTGAGGATAAAAAAAACTATTCCAACCGCGTCGTTGCCCTCTGGCAACTTTGAAAAATGTTGTGACAGGCGACAAATTCCTATGAATAGCAAAAAGCCAATCCAGTTTTGAAAAAAAAGCACTCCAAGGCATGCCCGCCTTCTCAAGTTTGCTAATTGTTTGCCAATTATAGGAATTTAAAGTGATCAATGCATCATTTTTTCTGCGGCTAATTACAGGATTAGATAGTATTTTAATTTCATCTGCCATATCATCTATTTTCTTGTTAATAGTAACAAAATCTATTGATTCGTTGGGATCATGTGTTTGAGTTTTTACACTTATAAGTGATCGTTTTTCAAGAATGATTAGATTGCTGACAACTTTTGATTCTGAAAACCATCTGCCATTGCCGGAGGTAACAACTTTGTCAAATTTAAAAAAGATATTGAGAATATTACGGAATGATGCTCCAAATGCCGTGCCTAGCCATGAGTTTGAAACAATAATACCTAATCGCCCTTGGTCTTTAAGAATTCTCCATAAAGACAATGTGAGATAAACAAACAGATCGCTTTTTCCATGTATTTGTACATCGTTTTTAGTAATGTCGGCAAGAATTGAAGGGATGTCCTTTGCTCGCTCATTAACGATATCAATTGTTTCGAATCGGACGAATGGCAAATTGGCTACAACATAATCAACAGGGAAAACTTTTTTCAACTCGATTCTTCCATTTTGAGGGTTAGTGAAACCGACCTTTGAACTATTGTCAAGGTCAAAAATATCGCCTTGATATAACTGCATCGTTTCGTTCATGTTTAATGGATCCGCCAGCGCTAATGCCGCAATTTGGAGTGGAAACTGGAATTTGTCACCTGCGGCAACAGTTTGTAAAGCCTCCTTAGTTGAAAGACCGGCACGACACTTAATGTCATAAGCAGCACGCGCGATTGTTCCAGTTCCACAGCATGGATCGATAACCATTCCAGATTTGTCATAAACAGTCAGATAAACCAATAACTCCGCCAGTGGTCTTGGCGTTGCGTATTGTCCAGCAATTTTTCGTCGTGATATAAATTGTATGGCTCGCAAAATTGAATAAAGAATGTCTGGTGTGACTTTTTCCAGCCGCAAGTCATTCAAGAAACCGTTCAATTGAAGCAATAAATCCCAAACACGTGTTGAAATGCATTGCTCTGCAGGATACGGTTTGAAAACATTCCAGAAATCACATTTTTTTGAAATGTTGTTAAAAATATGAATAGCGTTAGAAATATCCGAATCTATATCTGAGACTGCATTTGAAGCCTGGTTGTATTGTTTGAGGATATGAGCGAAAACGAATTTGTTAATCCAGCCCGATAGTACGAGCTTTGATGCAACAACATATTTGCTTTTTTCGCCATGAAAGTTGTCTTTTTCAGTGTTCCACCACAATTCAAGATCTGCATCAAAAAAAGGATTTTTTCTCGCATGTTCTCGAATCGAGTCAGAAATTTCAGCTGCTTTTTCAATGATCGATGTTAATATGCCATTTTCAAACAAAGAAAGATTAACCTGAACAGGCAATAGTGTTCCTCGATTAAAAAAGTCATTGAGATCGAATATGATTTTTCTCGCGAGTGTCTTCCAGCGTTTTTTGTTCGATTCTACTAGTTGCCTTGTATCAATATCGATTAAATCGTTCCATGTGTGGGTAGGGACAAAAGAATCATTTTCGTTATTGATGAATAACCTTGCCGTTTGTACATTCCAGATCAGAAAGCTGTTTAATCCGAGTTCTCTGGCCTTTCGTTCTGCGTTTTGAACAAATTCTGTGTCAGTGATGGGCGTGTCAGGGAATTTAAGTTCCCAACCTTGCATAATGCTACCCATGGTTTCGTCGCCGAAAAGCACAACATCTGGAAATAATCTTGAAGATGTGCCTGAAATTGTGTATTCTCCACCAACTCGGTGAATAGGCATATCTAATTGTTCTGTAATTTTGTTTAACTCTGTGATGAGATCAATGGCCCAACTTCTTTCATTATAGCCAACTTTTGTCATAGTACCTCTTTTACTCTTTTATTATTCAAATGCTGATCGATTTCTATGAATAGTCCTTTTTTTTGTAATGTTGATTTCGCAAAAAGGGATGAACAAACCTTATTGTATGCTGAGATTATTCTATCGTGAGCAACATCAATGTAATTGATTTTCTTTTTCTTGAATAAATGCACATCTTCGTTTTTTTCAATGCCTATGAAATTTCTTTCTTCTAAGACCGCTGCGACCAGAAAGCTTCCACTGCCGAAAGCATTATCCATAATAATGGCTCCTGGATCAGTATAGGTTCGTATTAAGAAACGTCCGAGTTCAATCGGTTTCTGAGTCGGATGAAAGACCTCCCCCTCACTTTCAGATGTTTTAAAATATAAAACATCAGTTGGATATCTTTCTCCTGCGCTTTTGACTTCAACTGGTTTGAAGTCGCCATATGAACCTGACAGCTGATTTTTTCTAACCCCCTTATTATAGGGCTCAGCAACGGTTTTCTGTGGATTATATACGGGCTGAGTATTGTAGAAAATGCAAACATCTTCGTGTTTTCTTAATGGTTGCTTTTTTGCATTCAGAAAATTTGTCGGTTTGGATTTAACCCAGACATATTTATACTTAAACCACTTTTCATTGCTTATGATCAATTTTGCTGTAAAAATACCTTGCGAAGTCAGCGCGATGACACCATTTTCTTTGATGATTCGTTTGTAGTGCATCCAGAGATTATTTAACGGAATAACACTATCCCATTTGTTCTGAGTTGTTCCATAGGGAAGATCGCAAATAATCATATCTACCGAATGTGAGGGGATACTTTCCATTATTGATAAACAATCGCCCTCAATAAGTGTATTTATATGTTTTTCTATCGTTTTAGACTGCATGAAGTTCACCATTAAAATAATATTTAAAATAAAATCATTCCCGAAAAAGATACTATTTAATACATAGTCACATATTAAAAAGAACAAAAGTAAAACGACATGCAATTTAACGAATTTCCTGCTCAAAACCATTTGAATAATCTGTCGCCATACTTTATTAGGCTTAATAAGTAGAAAATATGTGGATATCAATGAATCCATGCTAATTAAACAGTATTAATTTGTGTACTGGTATGAGAACATGGCCATGATATCTCATGTCGATTTGGTTGTTTCCAATTCCTCCTGATCCGAATGATTCACAGTTTCAACAATAATCATTCCTTGTTAAAGAACAATTATATCATACATTACCAATTGAGAGGATAGCATACGCAATTCGCCTCCTGTTTCTTGGGGCCTGGATTGAAAGTGCGGATTTGTTTTTCTGGCTGGACACAATTCGAGTCGCTAAAAAACCGCTGTTTTAAAGGGTTTTTTATTATGCGGGGCGCGGCGAGCGATTTGAATGTTTCCTGTGAGTCCCCGGTGTGCGTTTCCGCGGCTCCGTGGTTTGCTTTGGGTTTGTGGCTACAGGGGTTTGGGTGCTGCTGAGTGACGTTGTTTTAACAGGTTAGGCAGGATTTGGGGCGCTGTTGCGCCATGAAAGGATGTCTCCGCGACTCTGCGCCTCCGTGGTGTCCTTTGCTTTGCTTCACTTTTAATAAAATCTCCCCAATATATACACCCTGAAAAAGTGTCTCATTATTGAAATCCATAATTGGTGCGGGACACCTCTTTTTTGCATGTGCGAAAATTTTTTCTGAAATTATTTTTTCTTTTATTTGTGCGGATATTCACGATTTTCAGCCGATTCACGCGCCGCGCCATGTCCGCTTTTTAGTGTCTCATTTTTTTATACCCCACAAACAAAAGCCGAAATACCGGCCAAAGGCAAAGGATAAAGGCAAATGATGAAAAGATTGACGCAGAGGGTGCGAAGGTTACGCGAAGGCCGCAAAGCAAAGGCTGTTTTTGCATGGGCCACATCATGGCCCATGGCAATACAATGTTTTTCTCTGCGCCCCTTTGCGCTGCCTTTGCGCATCTTTGCGTTATTCCTTTGCCTTTGCTTTTTCCTTTTCGTTTTCTTCCGCATTTCCATTTCCGCGCCACTTGGCGCTTCACATACATGCATTGCCTCATCCACGCTACAAGTCCCGGTGTGCGCCGGGCGCGCGGGGGAGGCGGGGATACGGCCGCTACGCCGGGGATTCCGGTGCGCGGTTCTTCTGCGGCATTTAAACGCGTCCAAAGTGCGCCAGCCGCGGCGCACGCTGAATCTGTTTTGCCCCCCGGCCAATTCGATGCGATCTCCTTGCGCATGGCTTCACCCGGCGGGCCTGGGCGCCGGGGTTTTACTAAACCCCCGATTTGTGTTTTTTTTCGGGAAGGAGGTGGGCCTCACGCCGGCCTGTAATGCGGCTGGGCCGCTGTGTACGTCCGGGCGTAATAAAGTGCGCGGGTGATGACGCGTAAAACTGCCAGTGAGGCGCACCCGCAGGCACAGCGCCGAAGCAATACCCTTGATGAGACGGGCGGGCCGCAGAATATTTGCAGCGCCGCACGCCGTTACAACTTCGACGTAGCTTTTCGACAATTCGTGAATCCGTGTCCCCGCCTCCCCGGCGTTGAGCCGTGGATGAGGAAATGCGTAAAAAAGTCTCCGACGGCTCAAGGGAAACTTTGAAAAGTTTCCCTTGAGAATCCCTTCAAACTTTTTGGCGGGCAAATTCCCGACCAAAAACGGGTCGGGTATTTGCCTCATTAGATACAGGATGCAGAATGCGAAAGATGGGAGTTGTGGGAAATGCTAAAGCAAGGGCAAAAGATTAAAAGAGTCTCCGACGGCTCAAGGGGCACTTTAAAAAGTTCCCCTTGAGATTCCCTCCAAGAAATTTTTGGCGGGCCATTGCCCGGCAAAAGGCGTGCCGTGCATTGGCCTCATTTATGCTGGGAAAGGATGTGCCGGTTATGAGGATTGCAGGAAGGCAAAGGCAGGTGCAAATGATGAAAAGATTGACGCGAAAGTCGCCAAGGGTTCGCAAAGGGCCGCTGAGGGAAAGCGTTCCGGGTTTTGGTCCGCATTGCGGCCTATCCATAAACCAGCCTCCCCTTTGCGTCCTCAGCGTTGCCTTTGCGTTCCTCTGCGTTAATCCTTTGTTTTGCCCTCTCCGCGTTTCTGCGCCTCCGCGGTTTCCTTTTTTATTTGGGACTGTGCAGCGTACAAAGGGTGTGCAAGGGTTAACGCGAAGGTCGCCAGAAAAAACAGGGACGCTTACCGTTTTCCAAGGGAAGGGATCTAAGGGATCTAAGGGATCTGGGGACATCATACGCAATTCAAACAAGAAAATGCAAATGGACAGCGGTGTGAAAGAAGACAGCTATTGCCTGTTCAGGCTGGTGAATTCTTTATGGAATGGTTCTGATGTGTTCTGCCATTCGCAGTATATTTCTCGATGGATGTTCGCCAATTATCCAAAACAGACCGCTCCGCGATCCTGTGTTAGATTGCCATCCCTGCTGAATACATGCAGGGACAGGCTTTCGGCCCTGCAGGCCTCCTTGCAATGACATATTAGGGGCTTGGTTCATCGACCAGCAACTTTTTGCCAACCCGCGATGCAAGCATCGAGGAATTCTTTTCGATCAAAATCTTTGAATCCTGATATTTGTTAATGCCATTCAGGAAATATCCGTGGAGTTCTTTTGCCCCTGTGTTGCGCCTTGCTATGTGTACAGGGCAGCGGGCATGCGGCAGGCCGGGAGGATGCGCGGCGTGCGGCGGTTCTGCGGTGCGGGGGGTAACGCCGGTATGGCGGATTATGAAATCAGGGACTTGAGGATGCCTTTGATGGAAAACACGGCGCGCGGGTCCGCGGTTTCGGTGATGATGCCGGCCAGGGCTGCGCTGAGGTAGGGACTGCGCCGCGCGCGCGCCATGACCAGGTCGTTGACCCAGGGGCGCGCCAGCCAGTTTTCGGCTATGACGTAGCCCGTGTACTTGCTGCGCAGCCCGCTCTCCAGCATGTCCGGGAAGTTGCGCAGCAGCGACATGTCCCCCGTGCACAGGGCCGCGTGGATGGCCTGCGCGGCAAGGTCCCCGGTTTCCATGGCTTTGCCGATGCCTTCGCCCGTGAACGGGTAGGTTGCGCCGATGCACTCGCCGATGGCCAGCACCGGGCCCGGGCCGGCCGGAGACACGCCGCGCAGTCCCACGCGCAGGGGCGCGGCGCGCAGCGGTGTCTGCTCTTGGGCCGAGTCCATGATGCGCCGCGCCGCCGGGAACTCGGCGCAGAATCGCGCGAACATGTGCCTGAGGTTCAGCTTCCTGTGCTCGGGTTTGCGGTATCGCACGCCGCAGCCCATGTTGTACCATCCGTGTTTCATGGGGAATATCCACGAGTAGCCGGGCGCGATGCTGCGGTCGTAGGATACGATCATGTGGTCGAGCTGCGGCGCGGCCGCGCGCACGTAGCACCGCACGGCCATGGCGTTGGGCTCGGGCTGCTGCACCATGCCGTGGGGCGTGAGCAGTTTCACGCGCACGCCCGTGGCCACGACCACAACGCGCGTGCGAATGGGTTTTTCATAATCCTTAATCATCAGTGTAACCGGTGAATCCGGGTCCGGCCCCGGCGCGAATGATGCCACGTGCGCGCGGCGGAATGCGGCCCCGGCGCGGTGCGCGGCGCGCGCCAGAACCGCGTCAATCTCCATGCGCCGCAGGGTGATGTATTCCCCGGGCACGCGCATCTCGATGCGCGACGGGCTCAGCACTTTGCCCAGGGACATGGCGTGCCCGCGCGCGCGGATTTCTTCCAAAAGCCCGGCTTTTTCCAGGGCGCGCAAACTGTCCGCGATGAGGCCGTCCCCGCACACCTTTTCGCGCGGAAATTCGTGCCGGTCCAGCAACAGAACTTTATGCGCGCGCGCCAGGTTCATGGCCGCGATGCTGCCCGCGGGGCCCGCGCCGATGATGCACGCGTCCCACAATGTGTCCGCGTTTTCCCGGGTGAGCGGGCCCTGCCCGGTGTCTATGTCCAGGTGCTGCGCCAATGCGGGTTGCGCCTTTCAGCCGATGTCGAATTCCGCGATCAGAAACGTGTGGTCGGACGGCTTTTCGAGTTTGCGCGGGGCCGTGTCGATCCATGCGCGCGCGGCTTGTTCGGCCAGGGGAGCCGTGGCCCAGATGTGGTCGATGCGCCAGCCCAGGTTGCGGCTCAGCCCCCCGCGCAGGCGATAGTCCCAGAATGTGTACTGTTGCGCTTCGGGTACAAATTTGCGGAATATGTCGGTGAAACCCCAGGCGCGCAAACGCTCCAGGGCGGCGTGCTCGTCGGGGTGGAATCCGCACGAGCCGCGCATTTTGTCAGGATCATAAACGTCCTGGGGCGCGGGCGCAATGTTGAAATCGCCGGTCCAGATCAGGGGCTTGTCCGGTGAAAAATGTTTGGTGAAAAACGATTCCAGACGTTGGAGCCATTCGAGCTTGTAGGTGAATTTATCGGTGCCCGGCTCAAAGCCCTGGGGCACGTAGGTGTTGACAATCGGCACTCCGCGGCACGCGCCGGCGATGAGGCGCGCCTGCTCGGGTTCCTCGGCGCCGTCGCCCAGGCCGCGCATCACGTTATCCAGGGGCGCACGGCTGAGCATGGCCACGCCGTTATAGCTTTTCTGGCCAATGAACGCGCTCGCGTACCCCGCGGCGCGGTACGCGTCGGACGGAAAATCCGCGTCCTGCACCTTGGTCTCCTGCACGCACAGCACATCCGGGGACTCGGCCGCAAGCCAGTCCAGGATAATGCCCTGCCGCGCCCTGATGGAATTGGCGTTGAATGTGGCTATCTTTAGCTTTTCCATGTTCGCCCTGCTCTTCCCTTTGCAATACGCCCCAAAACGCCGGGGGCGGTTTTTCACTTTTCCATTGTAACACGTTGCGGCCCGGCCCGGGTTCGCGATTATAATAGGAATATGGAAAAAGCACTTACGGGCAACACATTCAACATCCAGCGGTTCAGCACCGAGGACGGGCCCGGCATCCGCACCACGGTATTCATGAAGGGCTGCCCCCTGCGCTGCAAATGGTGCCACAACCCCGAGGGCATTGCCCCGCACCCGCAGCTCCTTTGGTACGACGTGCGCTGCATCGGCGCGCGCGACTGTTTGGACGCATGCCCCAACGCCGCGCTCGCACTCTCGCCAGGCGGCATGCGCATCGACCGCGACGCGTGCCAGGCGTGCGGGGACTGCGCGGATGCGTGCCCGGCCGGCGCCCTGGAACTCATCGGCAAATCCTGGACCGTGGACGCCCTGGTGCAGGAAGCCGCGCGCGACACCATCTTTTATGAGGAATCAGGCGGCGGCGTGACCGTGAGCGGCGGCGAACCCCTGATGCAGGCCGAATTCACAATCCAATTTCTGGCCGCATGCCAGGCCCTTGGACTGCACACCGCTCTTGATACGAGCGCATTTGCTCCGCGCGATAAACTCGAAAAAGCCCTGGCCCACGCGAATATGGCCCTGGTGGACATGAAGAACATGGACCCGGCCGCGCACAAGGACTTCACCGGCGTGCCCCTGGAACCCATTCTGGACAATCTCAAGCTCATCGGCCAATGGGGCCGCCCGGTCTGGATTCGCACGCCCATTATCCCGGGCCACACGGACAGCCCGGACAACATTGCCTCCATCGCCGCGTTCATTTCCGAGCACCTTCCCAACTGCGAACGGTACGACCTGCTCGCCTTCAGCAACCTGTGCATCTCCAAATATCAGCGGCTTGGTATGGAATTTACGTTCGAGCAGACACCTTTATTGGATCCCGAACGGTTCGCTAATCTGCGCGAAACAGCCATAGCAAACGGCGTAAAGAATGTCATCACCTCGGGAATGACTGCCAGAAAAGACCAGGACGCTTAGCGCCCGAAAAGTCCTTTGCCGGATTATGCACTGATCTCATGCATATTGAAAAGCAGCGCACCGCACCAACGGATTCATTGATAATCTAAATTACGCCATATCCCTTATGACTCTTTTTGAAATGTTTTAATACTTGTATGATACTTTATGACACCTTTATCAATAAATACAAAAATCGATGAAACAAGCCTGGCTATAAGCAAACACATGGCGCAACGCACCAATCGGGTTGATTTTATGATCGTTCGCCAGCGTGCGTTAAGCAATCCCCGGATCCAATGTCTTACGGGCTGCCGTTCTGCCCGCCCGGCGCGTTCTACACAAAATTATGCTTATGCCTGAAAACATTCTGACAAAAACGTTCTATAGCAATCACAGAAAAAAACCAGGAGATGACCAGTCACAAATTGTTGGTTCGCAACAGATGCACATCCAACTTGATTCACCTTTGCTAAGGAGGGCCATATTGTGACATTAGTTCAGTGATAAAGGCGTTTTTGTGTAGAATTAATCGAAATTTAAAGCAAATTCTGGATACACGATTTAGCTGTGCTGATTCGTGATTAATGCAATATGCCATACGTTGAAATCCAGCGTGGATTCCAGATAAACACATTCTGGAATGACGGTCCTGGGGGACTTGGTAAACAATGAGAATATGCTATTTATGAAGGGTTTTTAAGATGGCATTTGCAAAGCAATGCATTCGCTTTACTCGTATAGCCATTTATCGCTGTCAATCATGTCGGCCACCAGACGGCGTGACCATTGCCAGGTCCGGTGTCCGCGCCCGGCTTTAAATCACGGTTGCTCTCTGAGATTGCCATATCTCTCAATTATCTGAATCACCGGTCCAGTCCCACTTTTCCGGCCCTGTGAACAAGGAAAAACACGCTGTCCTGGCATGTGTTTATATGGAATTTGCTATTGGCATCATAAAGCATAATTAATATCCTGATGATATTAAAATAGTTTTATATGATATCTAATGATACTTGGTATAAATGTAAAAGCCAATCTGATTGTGTCATGATTTCATGGGAATTCAATCAATATGGAACGGGTTGACAGTCTCACAGGTTTACATATTATGATATCAATCAATCAATCAATGAGCTGGAGGAACAAGCCCATGAAGATCCAATACCTTTCGCATTCCGCGTTTATTCTGTCTGTCGGAAAACACACAGTGGCAATCGATCCATTTCTGGAGGGCAATCCCACGGCGCCTATGGCGCCGGAACAGATCAAGGCCGATTTCATCGTGGTCACACACGCGCATCCAGACCATTTTGGAGACGCCCTGGCCATTGCCCGGGCAAATGGGTCTACAATCATTTCCTGCTTTGAAATAGCCACTTTTTGCCAGAAGCAGGGTGTTCCCGCACACCCTCTGCACATTGGCGGCGGGAATAATTTCCCGTTCGGACGCGTAAAACTTACGATTGCCCATCACGGCAGCGCCTATCCCGTTGATGGAGAGAACCTGCAATCCATGGGCATTGCTGCCGGAGCACTCGTGTCCATTGGCGGCAAAACCATATATCACGCCGGAGATACTGGGCTTTTTATGGACATGAAGCTCATTGGCGAGATGAACAGCATTGATGTGGCCCTGCTGCCTATTGGGGATAATTTCACCATGGATATCAATGACGCAGTCAAAGCCGCGGAATTCGTGCGCCCGGCACTGGCTATTCCCATGCACTACGATACTTTTGATATAATCAAAACCATTCCCGATGATTTCGTGAACAAGGTGGAAAAGCTGGGTATCAAGGCCCGAAAACTGGATTTCGGTGAGCATATCGACATTTGACAGTAGCAGGCCCAAAAGCCCGTCACGATGTGTATACGTTGCATTATTAGTAATGGCTCTTGATTCCATCTCATATTATTTCTGTTAAAACACGCGAATATATACAACTTGATGAAGAAAAAGTTTAACAATTGACTGGCACTGATTAAAAATCAGAGCTTGACTCACATTATGGATTCAGGTATAATCATGTCACGAAAAATGTCACGAAACAGGCCTGGGTATGAATAAAACAAACGCACGGCAACGCGCGAAAGCCGATTCAGAGTTCATCAAGCAGGAGTTGAGCCGGATTCTGGAGCAGGGGACATGCACGGAAATTATGGGCGGCCGCATCCGTTTGATGGCCGAGCTTTTTAAATCAAGTAATTCTGTTCCGCTGGATATTGCGGTGCAAAAAATTTTTCCGGACAATAATTTAAAAGCGGGGTCCATTAATTTCAGAAAATTCAAGGAGCGTTTGAATCGGTTTCTGGATGCAAACAGCGCAAAAATATCCCTTGAATCCACGCCGGGAACGGCCAAGGCGGATAAAAAGCAGGCCTGGTTTGAGAACAGGGACCCGGAATTTGCGGCCATCAGCAATGGTGTGGAGCAGGTGCGGCGGCTCGGCCGAGCCATGATGGGCGGCATTGAGCAGCAGGCGCGTGAGTTTGTTGACATCAATGTGCTCATGCGCCGCATTCCGTGCCTCACCTTTCCCGAGCAGGTGGAGGCATTCGGGCGCGAGCTGTTCAGCGGGTACTGGGAAAACATGCCCGATTGCGAGCGCTCGTTTTACCTCAAGCTGAGCGCCAAGTTGGAGCCAATCCGCCAGATATCGCCGCACCCGGACCTGCCGCGCGAAACGGTCGGCTTCGAGATGCTGGCCCTGGACGCCGCGGGCCGCTCGTTCACCAGCATCGAACATTTTGTAAAAAGGAAACAATACGATCCCGCGGTTCATTTCGCAATCATGATTTATGTGGCCGTGCTCACGATCCAGTACATGCGCACGGTGCTGCCCCTGCGCGACAGGCAGATTCACGCGAGTAGCGTGTTCTTCACAATCAATCTCACGCCATACATGGTGGGCCACCCAAGGCTTTTTGATGTATTCCACAAGATTCGGCCCCTGGTTCCTGAGAGTTTCATTCTCGAAGTCAGTGAAAAACTGCTGAGCGACAAGGTGGACGAGCTGCTGCGATTCCAGGAAACCTTTGGCTTCAAGCTGGCCCTGGACGATTTGGACGAACTGGACCCCGGGGTGCGCCGCGCGCTCGAGGACCACGTGGTCATGACCAAAATAGGCTTTCGCAAATCGCGCCTGCTTCTGGCCCACAGAGAGCACAATCCGGACCTGGCCATGGACGGGCTGCGGCGATTCAAACTCGAAGGCCGCCCCCTGGTTGTGGAGGCCATAGACGAGGACCTCAGCCAGGTTTTTCTTTATGATCAGTGGAAACCGGAGTGGGGCGATCTGTTCGTGCAGGGCCGCGACCTCACACCGGGCCCGCTGTACGAGCCCCACCTCATACCCCTCAACCAGTTCCACATCCGGGGCGGCGGGTTCGTTCTGGCCGCAGACCAAAAACGCCCCCTGTACCGCGACCTGTTCAGCGCCTGCTGCAGCGGCCTGGATATCACCGGCTGCCGCGAGGCCGCGGACACGCTGCGCGCCACGTTCACATCCCGCAGCGCGCAGTCCCGGCGATTCACCGTCACAGCCCTCACCGGAGAACCCGGCGCATGGGCGGAAGAAGACCTGCGCGAACTCGCCGCGGACGCCGACTATATCGTTGCCGGCACGCAACCGCCCGAAACCCTGCTCGGCGGCCGCCCCTGGATTCCCGAACACCGGCTCGCCGCGTTCCTCAAAGCCTGCGCGCGCGCCCTGCTCCAGGACCAGCCCCTGCCGCAATCCACCGCCGATATCCACGCTTTCATCGCACAGCATGTCCCGGATCCGCACCCCGCGCAAGATCCCGCGGACCCGCACCGCGACACGCCGGCCAACATGACCCGCACCGACGCCCTGGACCTGCTCCTGCGCTGGACCGGCATTATCAGCGACACCGAGGATGCGCGCGAACACAGCCTGCCCCGCATCCTGGCCCTGCTGGGCGACACGGGCAGCGGCAAAAGCACGCTCGTGCGCCGCCTGGCCGCGGCCCTGTGGCAGGACCGCGCCAACGCGGCCACGCCCATGCCCGTGCTCCTGGACGCCGCGCACCTGGCCGGCCGCACGCGCGCGGCCATGGCCGCGGGCGGCGCGCCCACCCTGGAGCAGTACATCGCCTGGACCGCAGACCACGCCGGCGCCGGCGACATTGACACCGCCGCATTGCTCGCCGCCGTGCACGCGGGCCGCGCGGTAATCCTGTGCGACGGCTTCGACACCCTGTGCCTGCCCCTCACGCGCAGCCAGTCCATGGCGCTTATGCGCAACCTCCGCGCCGCGGCCCCGCCCCACACACACGGCCGCCTCCTGGTGGCCGCGCGCACGCACTTCTTCCTGGACGCCATGGATGAAGAGGAACGCCTCCTGGCCGGAGAAGACGCCGCCATGATCCGCAGCCGCGATTCCGGGCGCCTGCTGTCCGCATACATTGAACCCCTCAACCGTGAGCAAATCGCAACCCTGTCGCGCCGCCGCGCCGGCGCGCCCGCAGCCGACGCCCTCATGCAGGCCCTGGACGCCAGCCCGGCCCTGCGCAACCTGTGCGCGCGCCCCAGCCTGCTCGCCGCCCTGTGCTCCCTGTCCGCCGCAGCCCAGCCCATAAATCCCGGCGCGGCCCTGCTCGACACCCTGGTCAAAATATGGCTCGGCCGCGACGACTTCATCCACCAGCTCCGCCCGGACGTTAAGCTGCGCTTCATGGAGGCGCTGGCCGTGAAACTGCGCCAGGAAGCCGACAGCAGCATCCACTACGAAAGCCTGTACCGGTGGCTGCGCGCGCGCCTGCGCCAGGAATTCCCGTCCCTGGAATCCGTGGACGAGGTGGAGCGCCTGGACAATGACCTGCGCGCGGCTTCGTTTCTTATCCGCAACACCGGCGGATACTACCGCATCGCGCACCCCGCGCTCCAGGACTACTTCGCCGCGCGCTTCGTGGCCCGCGGCCTCAGCGACGGCGACCCCGAATCCCTGGAAGCCCAGGGCCTGTCCCCCGACGTACTCGCCCTGGCCGCGGGCATTGTGCGCCGCCCCCCCTTCCGCGCCGACGTGGCCCAGGCCACGGCCCGCATCCTTCTGCACAGCAGCCGCAACCCCGACGCCGCAAACAACGCCCGCACCCTGCTCCACGCATTAAAGAAATGAAAAGCGTAAAGGATAAGGATGTCTCCGACGGCTTAAGGAACCCTTTTGGAAAAGGGCTCCTTAAGAATCCTCCCAAAACGTTTTGGCGGGCAATCCCCCGGCAAAACCCATGCCGGGTGATTGCCTCCCTGAATAACCGGTATGCGTCCTGCAATAGCCACCCCGCACCCGGAGCAAGCCACAAAACACAGGGACAAGAATATGCATGTGTACGGTATTGCCCGAGAGAGATGAAATATGGTAAAGTTCAAGTGTTCTCGTCAGGTTATGCATGCATGTTGAAAAGTGTAGTTATCCATTGTATGGCGATTCAAACATAGCATTAGCCCAGCGCAGCACAACTTGGGTAGACATGAAACGAGCCTTGAGCAGGGCGGCAATTATGGGGACAGCATACACAATTCAAATCAAAAATTTCGATTTCATTTAGCAACTGTGGTTTGATTGTATCTGAAGGGTTGTTGAGGTAGAGACAAGTATGTGTCGTGTGCCCCGATCTTATGTCCCAGATCTTAATGTTGAGTAACAGCATAGGCAGCGCGTTGAAATATTGAAAATGCCGAAGGAGAACTTAATGAAAATCAGAGAAATAATATTACTCTTCATGTGTTTCTTTTCGGGGCTAATCGGATGTAATGTCGGGAGCAAAATATCTGGTTCACCGAGCACTGCATTCGCTGATGAATCCGGGCAGGAATTCAAGGCGGAGAAATTCACCCTGGTGAACAAGAACGGGGAAAATGTCGCCGTCTTGGGCGTTGAGAAGAATACTGCATATCTGCGATTCATGGATGACGAGGAAAACGGTAGACTCGAAATGCTCTTTGATAAGGGAGACGGTACAGGGGTAATTCAGTTTAAAGATGGACATGCTGAAGGGCGATTAGCATTGGTTTATGATGAATCAAACCAAGAATCAAGAATTGGCGCGGCAAGGAAAGATGGAACCGCAGCTTTTGCATTAATAACGCATGATGGACCAATTCAGCAAAGTGACTCAATGCTTGTACTGCAAGGAAAAGACAAAAGCAAGAAAATATCGTTTGCTGTGATTGATGCATGGCCCCGGCCAAGCTGCTTTATCACAGATGAAAAAGGAAACACATTGTGGAGTGTCAAAGATCTCGAGATTAATGATACTGACTACTGATCACACCTGTATCCAGGCACTATCGCACATCGGAGCAATTGCGGCAAATGTGGGTACAACAAATACAATTCAAATCAAAAATTTCGATTTCATTTAGCAACTGTGGTTTGATTGTATCTGAAGGGTTGTTGTAGGTAGAGACAAGTATGTGTCGTGCGCCCCGGATCCCCGCTTATCGTATCCGGATCCGGTATCGTGTCCCCGGAGCCCGGGCGAGCACGCGAAGCGGATGCTGGGCATGCCTTCTTGAGATTGCCACGTCGTTTCACTCCTCGCACCGCCAGGGGGGGGGGGTCCTATATTTTTGCTAAAAACTGTTGGGCGGGGCCACCGAACCCCGCCGGAACCAGATAGCGATTGACGATTTGCCACTTCAATAAATCTCCCAACAATGGCTCTGGCGCATTGCGGCATTTAAATCGCTTATTGTTGACAAGGGGGGTGCGCGCCCGGCGTTACAGATTACGGCGGGGTTCGGTGACCCCGCCCTACAATTATATCGCAGCCAAATCGCACTTTGCCGGGTAATTGCCGGGACGGTATGCGTAAAAAATGACAATCATAGGGTGGCTTGTGTATTGCTCGGTGCCACAGGACTGACCCACGATGCAGGCATCGGGGAATTCTTTTTGAATGAACGACCCCGGACTAAAGTCCGAGGTATTGGGATAAGGTAAAAAGATGTCATTCATATGCCCTATCCCTAACCCTTCCCCACGGGGAAGATAATTGTACTTAACCCCGGAGTGAACACCGGGGTGTTCTTTTCGAATGAACTGCCCCGCCGCAAGCGGACGGGGTATCTGCCTGTATTGCCACATACTGTCTCGCCGCAAGCGGCGGGGAATTGAACCCGGTTGAGATTAAAACAGATAACACGCGGCGAACCCGACTTGTGCGAGCATGAGCAGGATGTACATGTGCACCCATGCGGCGCGGGATTCTTTTTCCAGGCGCGGGCGGGCCTGGCCGCGGATCATGAGGATGGCCGCGAATGCGCCATACAGGGACAGGGCGGTGAGCGGGCGCGCGGCGGGGTGGAGCCAGCCCATGCTGGTGAGTCCGGGGATGAACAGGAACGGGATGATGAGGAACGGGGCCATGATGCGCGCGGCCGCGTTGCGGCCGAAGGCGATGGGCAGTGTGCGGATGCCGCCGGCGCGGTCCCCGGGCATGTCCGCGAAATCTTTGGTGGCGGCGGCGCCCAGGATGAACGCGAACAGGACAGCGCCCGCGGCCCAGGGGTCGGGGCTGTGGAGCGGGGCCACGGCGGCCCACCCGGCCACGGGGATGAGCAGGCCGCGCGCCACGGCCATGACCAGGTGCGCGGGCAGCCAGTGGCGCTTGAGGCGCGCCGGGGGCGAGGAGTACAGCCATGTGCACAGGGCGGCCGCGGCGAACACGAGCAGCAACTGGCGGCTGAGGAACGCGCCCAGAGTCAGGGCTTCGGCCAGGCACACGATGGCCACGATGGCGGCGTGTATCTTTTTGAGCCTGCCTGCGGGCAGGGGCCGCTCGGGCCGGTTGATGCGGTCGATTTCCAGGTCGTATATCTGGTTCAGGGCGTTGGAGAAGATGTTGAGCAGCACGGCGCCGGCCGCGCCCAGCCACACATGACGCGGAAACACAGAGCCGGGCAACACGCTTTTCCACGCCATGATTGCGCCGCAAAAAAATCCCACAAGCGGCGCCAGCAGTGTGAACGGACGGGATAGTACAATGTAATCTCTGAGTCTGCCCATGTTTGACCATTAGTATTATCGCCAAGAATGCGAAAAAAAACAAAATTTGATCCGCGATGGGCGTTATACGCGCCAGAGAAGTACGCGTAAAGAAAAAGGATTTAACAGCCAAAGACTCGCATCACGGCGTCTTCGACGACTCAAGAATCCCTTTTTCAAAACCCGGTATCCACTTCGTTCTATGAACCAGACTATAAGATGCGGCCAGAGCATTAATGATGCCGGCGTGCGGCGCGGGGCGGCTGACTCGCCCACCATTGTTATTCGTTTTTCTGGAGAAATTCAGGCGTTGAGCGCATCGGTTATGGTTTGGGACAGTTCGTTGAAATCAAAGGGTTTTTGAATGAAGCCGCACGCGCCCGCATCCAGCAGATCCGTGGCCCGGCCCTCCACGCTGTATCCAGAGCAGATAAGAATTTTCAGCGCGGGGTCCTCGGCGTGCAGGGCGTGAAACACGGCGCTGCCGTCCATGCCGGGCATAAGCATGTCCAGGATCACGAGGTCGATGGCGCCTTTGCGGCCGGCGAAAATTTCCAGGGCCTCAACCCCGCCCGGGGCGCGGAGAACCTTGTTGCCGTCCAGCTCCAGGCATTCGCAGATGGTGTTTAAAAAATCTTCGTCGTCATCCACAACCAGGAGCGTGGCCGCGGCCTGCGGTTCGGAACCGGGATCGGATGAGGCAGCGGCCGGGGTTTCCAGGCCATCGGCAACGGGCAGCAAAATTTCAAATACCGCGCCCTGCCCCGGGGCGCTGGTCACGTTGAGCGCGCCTCCGTGGCTCTGGATAATGCCCAGGGTTACGGACAGGCCCAGGCCCGTGCCCTTGCCGCGCTCTTTGGTGGTGAAAAACGGCTCGAATATTTTCGATTGCACATCGGGGTCCATGCCGCTGCCCGTGTCGGACACGCGCATGGCGCTGTACGCGCCCGGGGCGGGCGCGCCGTCTTTTTCGCTGCAATGTTTCTCATACGTTTCAATAATAACCGCGCCCTGGCCGTCAATTGCGTCGCACGCATTGATGCAGATATTGAGCAGGGCCTGCCCGATCTGGTTGCGGTCCACAATCACGCGCGGCGGGTTTGGGGCCAAACGGGTTTCCAGGATTATGCGCGGGGGCATGGCTTGAAGCATGTCCGCCACATCGGCCACAATTTCGTTGGGCGCCACGGTCTGCACATCCAGCTTTTCCTTGCGTGCGAATGTAAGCAGCTTCATGGTGAGGTCGCGTGCGCGGCGGCTGGAATTCTGGATACGCTGAACCTGGCGGCGCAGACCTTGATCCAGGGATGGGTTGCGCTGCATAAGCTCGGCCGTGCCCGAGATCGCGGCCAGGATATTGTTGAAATCATGCGCGATGCCCCCGGACAGCACGCCGATGGCTTCCATTTTCTGCGCCTGCAAGAGCTGCGCGTGGGTTTCCTCCAATGCCTCTGTGCGCTCGGCCACGAGTTCTTCAAGGCGCTCGCGGTGCGCTTGCAGCTCCTGCTCATTTTTGCGCTTTTCCGTGATATCCACATTCACGCCGCGAAACCCGAGCACCACGCCCTGGCCGTCCAGAATCGCCACTCCGGTTGTGGACAGCCACACGTCTTTTCCGGTTTTGCTGGTGTTGCGGGACTCAAACCCGTGAAACGGCATGGTTTTTTTAAAAAGCTCTTGGGACCGGGCCAGGATTTCATCGCGATCCGCGGCATGAAACAGGTCGAAGTAATGCCTGCGTCCCACGAGTTCTGCGGGGGTGTAGCCCATGATGGTTTCCGCGGCCGGGCTGCAGTACGTAAACAGGCCTTCGGGATCCACTTCCCAGATCCATTCCTGGGCGTTTTGCGCCACCTGCAGGAACCGCTCCTGGCTCTGGCGCAGGGTCCTGGTGGCTGCGGAAACCTGCCTGCGCAACTGCGTGTTCCACAGCACCACAGCGCCGATCAGGCCCAAAAGCGCGGCCGCGGCCGCCAGCAGCCATTTCCACGGGATGTGCGGCGCCAGGGGATCGCCGGTCCACTTCTTCTGGATGCGCGCGCGGTCTTTGTCCGTAATCCGCGCCATGCCCTTCTCTACAAGGGCCAGCAGTTCCTTGTCTCCCTTGCGCACGCCCACGCGCAAATCCGTGGCCAGCAGGGGTTTTTGCGCGCGCCGGAATTCGCCCCACGAGTCTGCTTTGCTGAAATAATACGACACCATGGGGTCTTCGGACACGAATACGCGCAGGTGCCCGGCCAGGGCCGCGTTCACAAGCTGTTCGTGGTTGTCGTACAGCAACAGGCGCAGGTCCTTGCCGTTTTTCTCAAGATACTCCTGCGCGTTGGTGCCTTTGAGCACACCCACGGGAAACCCTCTGATGTCGCGCAGATCCTTGACCCCGTAAAGATCATCATGAAAAAAGATGTACGTCTGCATCTCATCGTGAGGTTTGCTGAAATCCAGGAATGCGTCGCGCTCGGGTGTGTAGGACACGCCCTCGGCCACATCGATATCGCCGGACTTAAGCGCGGGAATCACCCTGGACCAGTCCATGAGCTTGAATTCCACGGCCACCCCTGTTTTTTCAGACCACAGGCGCCACACGTCCACCAGAATGCCGTCGGGCTCGCCCTGCTCATTCACAAACATCATGGGCCGGAATCCGTCGCCGCCTCCCACCACAATGCGATCAGGGGCCGCCGCCGCGCAGCGCGCGAACAGCGCCAGCACAAACACCGTTGCCAGGGCTGTTTTCCAGGAGCAATCAAATATTAAGTTGAGAATACAACTTGTTTGTTTTCTCATTGTTTAAATCATACTATACCGGTTTGTGTTTTTATGGAAAACAGTCTTTGAAAAAATTATGAGCCCATCACGGGCAGATCCACGTGGGAGGGGAATGTGCGCGAGCGCTGGATGCGCAGCACGGGCGCGGGGCCCGGTTGGGGCAGCGCATGGTCGCAGTCCGCGCCGGCCAGGGCCAGGCGGATGCGGTTGCCGCGGGCGAACCGGTATGAGGTGGGCAGGAGATCGAACACAAGTTTTTCGGGCCGCACCGGATCGAGCGGGGGCGCGGCATCCTGCTTTGTGTAGGTATGATAGGGCGCAACCAACTGGTGCGGGGGTTTTGCGGTGCTGATTTTCCTGTGCAGGGCGCGCAGGCAGCCCTCGGTCACATAGCGCACTTCTCCATGCGGGGTTACTTCCTCAAGATACGCATAAAAATTGCCGTCCGGGGCTGTGGACGCCACGTACAGGGTCACGGCCGGGTGGCCCGTGACTTCCATGGCGCGGTCCAGGGGCGCGGAATCATAAACCAGGAGCAGGCGGTCGCGGCGCGCGCGGTCCGTGTAGTCGATGTTCATGCCCAGCCCGCTTTTCCAGCGCGAGTAATCGCCGGTGCCCGCGCGCGTGTCCACGCGGTAGCGGTCCGCGGCGTGCTCGGCCGCGGGCGCGGTGCGCGCCAGGCTGCGGCCCGGGGCCAGGAACAGGCGCCGGGCGCGCGCGCCCGGAGGCGGCCACTGGTCCGCGCTTTTCCACTTGTTTTCGCCCATGGTGTAGTAGCGCACGCGCGGCACATCCTGCATGCCGCTTTGCTTGCCCTTGAGGTGGTGGTCGAAAAAACGCACGAACTCGCGGTTGTGGTCATAGGTGCAGGGCCGGAATCGGGTCGCGGGTCCGATGTCGTGGCGCCCGCCGTGGTCCCACCCGCCGATGATGAGGCGGTTATCCGGGTTGGTGAGGGTCATGTGGCGCTTGATGGCCGCGTGCTGGTATCCCATATCCCACCAGCCCGCGTAACTGAACACGGCAGCGCCCGACGCGTCGATATCTTTTACATACGTGTGCGGGCTGAAATAATCGATGGACAGCGCGCCCATATCCTCGGCCCCGGGCGAAACCAGGGTGTCGTCCCGGAACGTAATCTGCTGCGCGCCCTGGTGCACATTGAAGTTGCCCGAGTGCCCGGCCACAGCCTCGCGCACCAGGGCATAGTCCGCGTCCCCGCGCGTGGGCCGCACGCCCCGCACCATGGGTTTCATGAGCGCCTGTACAGCGTGGCCAGCCGCCTCTGACAACGCGCGGCGCGCGGGCCCGGGCACCGCGTGCCGGTTGGCCAGGCCCTGGGCCATGAGCCGCACATAATGCGCAAGAAACGAATGCGCCTCATTGCGGTCAAACGCGCTGTTCATGATATTCCAGAATTCCGTGAAGTAGAACTGGTGAATGCCGCCCGGGAACGCCACATCCGTAAACACATCAAACAGGCAGAACTGCAGGATGGCGGCCTTGACCGCGGGGTGGCGGTTCGCAAGCAGCATCTCCGCGGTTGTTCCGTTATAGGAAATGCCCATGGTTCCCACCGCGCCCGAGCACCAGGGCTGCGCCACAATCCAGTCCACCACCTCGGCCCCGTCGCGCGTCTCATGCTCGGACCACGGGCACGGCCTGCGCCCCGTGGACGCCCCGCTGCCGCGCGCATCCACATCCAGCCACGCATACCCCTTGTCCAGCATATACATGCGCGTATCATACGCCGTATCCGCCAGCCACTTGTGGAACATAGAGTCAAACGGCTTGTTGTAATCCACATTGCGCAGATAACGCGTCTGCCTGATAATCGCAGGCACAGGCCCGTGCGCACGCGCCTGTTTCGGCACATACACATCCACAGCAATGCGCACGCCGTCCCTCATAGTCACGTACAGCGATTCCGGTTTCATGACAGAATACTACCACGCCGCGTATGGGTAAAACAAGACCGCCGCATGGCAGTCACCGGCCAGATCATCAGTATCGGGGATTTCCACTGAAACCTGAGCAATGAACGACCCACGGACTGAAGTCCGAGGTATTCTCTTCGATTAAACCACCATGGAGCATGCTCCGCGTCAACTTGATGTCTCGCAAGCTGTCATTGCGAGGAGGCCCGCAGGGCCGACGCGGCAATCTCAGATGTTTGTCACTGGTTTGCTTGCCAGTCACTGGTAAGCTCTATGTTGCGCATCGCTGAGATTGCCACGTCACTTCGTTCCTCGCAATGACATATTAGGGGCTTGGTTCATCGACCAGCAACTTTTTGCCAACCCGCGATGCAAGCATCGGGGAATTCTCTTCGATTAAACCACCATGGAGCATGCTCCGCGTCAACTTGAAGTCTCGCAAGCTGTCATTGCGAGGAGGCCAGGAGGGCCGACGTGGCAATCTAACACAGGATCGCGGAGCGGTCTGTTTTGGATAATTGTCGAACATCCCTCGAGAAATATACTTAGAATGGCGAAACGCAGCAGAACCTTTGCATAAAGAATTCACCAGCCTGAACAGGCAATAGCTGTCTTCTTTCACACCGCTGCCCGTTTGCATTTCTTGTTTGAATTGCGTATGGTGTTCCCCTATGTTGTTAACTAATTCTTTTGGTACTCATATTTTTTTTCAAACAAGCAAGAGTTCTTTGTCTGTGTATTTATTGAATAAATCCAAACTCCATCCAAAACGTTGAGTATCTTTGAGGGGGTCTCAAGGCACTCTTGTATCCAGCTTTTTAATGGTTCATTTTCATCTTTGAATAATTCATTGTACATCAAATCACTCGAACGATAGAATTTCGATTCGCTAATATCGAAGGCTTCACATAATTTCTCATGTACAAAATCAAATTTTGGGGATGAAGAAGGGTCTAATAGGATTACGGCAATATGTCTTGAGCTTGTTTTGCACCAGTTTAGTTGAAAACTCGCATGACAAATTCTGAACATAATATAATTTAATATTCTATAAGGATCAAATTCCGCTGCTTTTCTTTTAATATAAGTGTTGATGAATTCATATTCGTCTTGGCCGACATACTTGACTTCAAATGAATATTTTTTCCCATGAAATAAAGTCGAAATGTCTGGCCTTCGAGCATTACCTTCCCATGCTTCCAAATCAACAACCTCATGCCCTATCTTTTCGAGGTACTGTGCGAATATCAACTCATAAAGTTTTCCAGCGAATTGCTTCCCTTTTCTGTGTCGGATGATTGCATCCACATCCTCATCATTATGTGTGTAACGTTCAATAGCCCAAAACTCCCTGATTGATTGGATATAACCTGAATTGATATTCCTTTGTCCCTTTGGGTCAATAAGAAATCTGTGAATTGGCTCTGTGAAAATAGAAAGTTGACCTCGATCAAGCGCAATCAAAAAGTAAGAATCGTGATGCGCCTTATCAATAATGGATGGACTAATGAGAAATTTACGCCATGCATTTTCATCTGGGAAAACCAACTGAAGGGCTTTGCATTCCGATCTAATCTGAATAAAACAATCGATCAGATCATTCCACTCACCAGTTTCAATTGGCATTTTGAACTTATTTGAAAAGCACACGCATTTTCCCATTGATTCTGCCGTTATACCTTAAAATAAAAATTGGTGAACACCATAAAAAATTGGCAAAAATAGGGGGACACCACAAAATAGGGGGACACCATACCAATTAACCCCTTCCTCCGGTCCAACGAATCTCTTTAATCTTACTTGTCTTTTCTGAAAAATCGCGATCACAATGCGTTAGGCGTTTCCTTGTTATATTTTTCAATTAAACGATCACCGACCTTGTCGGTGGTTTTTTAGGGACGGACTTCGTCCTGTAAAATAATTCGCCTGCAAACCGGCGGCAAAGTGCCGATGAGTTACGATTAAACTGTAGGGCGGGGTCACCGAACCCCGCCGGAACCAAATTCCTTCCGGCGATTTGTTCCCTCTTAAAAAGCTTCCCATTCTATTTAGGATATCTGCCGCCTTCTCTTATTTCATATGATCTTTAAATCTTAGTTACAGATTACGGCGGGGTTCGGTGACCCCGCCCTACAGTTCCACCAACTTTGTTGGTGGTAACGGTACGAGCCTCTGGCTCGGCTCCATCCACTGGCCTTGCCGGTGGTTTTCTCCTAAAATGAATTGGCAAAATGTGCCCCTATTTATCAACTCCTTCAGGCCCGAAAGTCTCTATGTGAAACCTGATGGCCGACTTCACATCGGTGAGCGCCTGGTCGTACGTGTCGCCCTGACCCACAACAACACCTTTGAGGCCCAAAGGGTAGGCGGCATATCCGTCGGAATGTCTTTCCACAATAATCTTGAAATGCCTCATATGAAATCACTCCCATGGGTTGCTGCTGTGATTATTTTAACGGATGTTCGTTATTTTTAACATATCCCTGCACCATACGCTGTTGCTGCGGGCGTATTAAAATAGCCGGGCGGCCGCGAAAAGCGGGGGACAGGTACAGCCGGAATGCGGCCATACCAGTCCCCGTTTTTCGCTGGTTGTGTGTTTTGACTAACAGGCTGGAGTTGGGCGAGGCGTGGCTGCGCCATGAATGGGCTTGTGCGCGGCCTGGTGTTTTTCGCTGTAACGCCGGGCGGCCCGCCGGGGGAGACATCCGGCGGGCCGCCTGCTTTGTTTGGGCTCTATTTTGCTCAAGTCCTCCTTTGAGTGATTCAGTTTCTGACGCAGCGCACGTAATTGTAGATGCGGATGGCGTCGCCCTGGGGGCCGTGGCCCGTGGGGTAGGCGGCGGGGTCGCCGCTCTTGGGGTCGCTGCGCTGGCAGCCCGCGCCGTGCACGTCGTTCCACGCGCCGCCGATGTAGCCCAGGCCGCGGCCGAAGGCCACGTATGCGCCCGAGCTGCCGCCCAGGTAATTGGCGTGGCTGGTGCTGCTCCAGTAGTATCCCCAGTCGGTCTGCCCGCCTTCGTTGGTGAAGGATGTGGCGCTGAACAGCGAGTCAATGGCCGCGGAGCCCAGGCTGGGCGCGCGCGTGTAATCCACGATGCTCTGCAGCTCCTTGGCGCTGGGCAGGCGCCAGTCCGTGTATCCGGCTGTGGCGCGCGCTTCGCAATAGGCCAGCGCGTCGGCCCAGGCCATGCCGGCGCCGCTGTCGCCCTGCTCCCACATGAGGCCCGTGGCCGGAAAATAGGGGGACACCATACCAATTAACCCCTTCCTCTGGTCCAACGAATCTCTTTAATCTTACGCGTCACTTGACCCTTTTTAGATATCCGTCGGGATTGAATGTAAGATAAAATTTTTCGCAGCGGAATTTATCAATTTCAAAATCATCATTTTCTTCAAGGAAGGCGTGAATGGCCTCATGCGGGCCCGGGCCGTGGGCCGGATACACGGGGTGGCTGTTCACATTGGAATCCTCAACGATCATATAGCCGCCCACGGGCACGAATTCACGATACAGCCGCATTTCATTGAGCACGTGGTCGCGGGCGTGGTCCGAATCCAGGATAACCAGGGCCGGGCGGCCCGCGGCCAGGGCGCGCACCTGCTCCACCACGGCCGGGTCCGTGGAACTGCCCTGAATGAGCGTGACATTACTGATGCTTTTCAGAGGCGCGGTCGTGTCCCGGATTTCGATATCTATGCCCACCACGTCTTCAACCCCTGCGAGCCCGCCGAGCACAGCCAGATAAAAAATGCTGCCGCCGTCAAAGACCCCGGTTTCAATAATGACCCGGGGCTGGGTTTGCACCATGATTTCCTGATAATTCCACAGGTCCATGGGGTTCTTTTGCACACGCATTCCTAACCAGTATGTGTTCTCCCATACCCTGCGGTTCGTGCCGTCCACGGGCTTGTGATAATACATGGTGTGGAAAGCGTCCGATATTATCCGGCACTGGTCATCCATGGTGAAACCTCCAAAATCATAATCCCCCGATACTATAGCACGCGCAGGCGCGTATGTGGGCATCGCAGCGCGTTCTTCTTATAATGATCCATAATCTTCTTGCGGCAGCCGTGTTTTTGTTGAAAAACCGGGCGCGAAAGACTAAAATACGATCTTGTGCTTGAACGTGGGGTGGCCGACGCCCCGTTACGGAGCAGACTTATGGTGAAAGTAACTATCGACAAAGAGTGGTGCAAAGGCTGCGGCCTGTGCGTCCACGTCTGTCCCAAGGGCGGCCTTCTGACCGCCAAAAAGCTCAACGAAAAGGGCTATTTCCCGGCTGAAAAATGCGAAACCATCCGCTGCACCGGCTGCGGCATGTGCATGCTTGTGTGCCCGGACATGGCCATCCAACTGAGTGACGATGACTAAAACAACAACCAAACCCAAAAAGCAACTGATGCGCGGCACCGAGGCCATCGGCGAAGCCGCCATCCGAGCCGGGTGCCGGTTCTACGCGGGCTATCCCATCACCCCGCAGAACGAGTTGCCCGAGTACATGGCGCGCCGCATGGGCGAACTGCGGGACGAGCATCCCGAAGAAAATCCCGTGTTTATCCAGAGCGAAAGCGAAATCAGCGCCATCAACATGCTCCTGGGCGCCAGCGTAACCGGCGCGCGGGTCATGACCAGTTCCTCCTCGCCGGGCATCAGCCTCAAGCAGGAAGGCATCTCGTTCATGGCCGGCCAGGAGCTGCCCGCTGTGATCGTGAACATCATGCGCGGCGGTCCGGGCCTTGGCAACATCGCCCCGAGCCAGGCCGATTACTACCAGGCCACGCGCGGCGGCGGACACGGCGACTACCGCACCCCGGTGCTCGCACCCGCCACAGTCCAGGAAATGGCCGACCTCACCTATGAGGCTTTCGACATCGCCGACAAATACCGCACCCCCGTGCTCATCGTGGGCGACGGCATGATGGGACAGATGATGGAGCCCGTGGTGTTCGGCCCCAACCAGCCCATGAAAATGGTCAGCAAACTGCCCGCCAAATCATGGGCCCTGCGCGGCAGCCAGGGCAAGCCCAGCCGCTTCAACCGATCCCTGATCCTGCCGCCCGATGAAATGGAAGACCTCAATTGGCGCCTGTACCGCAAGTACCAGAAAATTGAACGCAACGAAATCCGCGTGGAACTCATCGGCTGCGAGGGCGCGGACTTCATCGTCGTGGCCTACGGCACCGCCGCGCGCATCGCAAAATCCGCGGTCAAACGCTGCCAGGAAAAAGGCCTCAAGGTCGGCCTCATCCGGCCCATCACCCTGTGGCCCTACCCCACCCAGGCTATCCGCCAGGTGGCGGACTCGGGCGTCACCGGGTTCCTCACCTTCGAACTGAACATGGGCCAGATGGTTGACGACGTGCGCCTGGCCGTGGAAGGCCGCGCGCCCGTGGAATTTTTTGGCCGCCCCGGCGGCCCCGTGCCCACTCCCGCAGACCTCACAAGCGCCATCCGGCGTACCTATAACAAAATGGCTAAGAAGAATTAACTATGGCGAAAACCACAGCAAAAACAACGGCAACCAAAGCCCCGGCCGCCGCGAAAAAAGCCCCGGCTAAAAAGGCTGCGGCCCAAAAAGCCCCGGCTGCTAAAACGGCCAAGCGCGAGTTCGCTCCGGCCCGGCCCCAGACCATGAAAAAAGCGGTCATGCACTACTGCCCGGGCTGCGGGCACAGCATCATCCACCGCCTCGTGGCCGAAGTGCTGCAGGAAAAGGGACTGGCCCACAAGACCATCGGCGTGCCCCCGGCAGGCTGCGCGGTCCTGGCGTATTTCTACTTCGACGTGGACATGGTGGAAGCGGCCCACGGCCGCGGCTGCGCCACGGCAACAGGCGTGAAGCGCGCCCTGCCCACGGCCACGGTGTTCACCTACCAGGGCGACGGCGACCTGGCCGCCATCGGCACCGCCGAACTGGTTCACGCGGCCAACCGCGGTGAAAAAATCACGGTCATCTTCGTAAACAATGCGGTGTACGGCATGACCGGCGGCCAGATGGCCCCCACCACCATGCTGGGCCAGAAAACCACCACATCGCCCTTTGGCCGGCGCGCCGAATTTGAAGGCCACCCCATCAAAGTGTGCGAATTGCTCAGCGGCCTGGGCGGCACAGCCTACCTCGAACGCACCAAGCTCAACAGCCCACGCGACATCAAGCGCACCAAAAAGGCCATTGCCAAGGCCTTCGACGTGCAGGAAGCGGGCCTGGGCTTTTCCCTGATTGAAATCCTGTCCGCGTGCCCCACGAACTGGAAAATGTCGCCCGTGCAATCGTGGGACTACATTGAAAACGCCATGAGCAAAGTCTTCGTGCCCGGCGTATACAAAGACGTCACCGCCAAAAAAGACGACGAGGAGGGCGGCGAAGATGCTGATTAAAACACTGTTCGCAGGCGCCGGGGGCCAGGGCGTGCTCAGCATGGGTTTCTGCCTGGCCTACGCGGGCATGGAAGAAGACCTGCACGTCACCTACATGCCCGCCTACGGGGCCGAGGTGCGCGGCGGCACCGCCAACTGCACCATCGTGGTCTCGGACGAGGAAATCGCGTCCCCCATCGCGTCCTCTCCCGACAACATTGTTATTCTCAACAACCCGTCCCTGCTGCGGTTCCAGAACGCGGGCCGCGCAAACGGCACATACCTTATCAACTCCAGCCTGGTCAACGGCAGGCTCAAACGCACGGACGTGACCGCGCTCTACATGCCCGCCAGTGAAATGGCCGAAAAATCCGGCAGCCTGCGCAACACCAACATGATGCTCCTGGGCGCATTCGTGGCCACGTCCAAAGTCGTGCCCATGGACACCATGCTCAGCGCCATCGCCGATATCTTCGCCAAGAAGAACAAGAAGGTCATCGACATCAACCAGCAGGCCCTGCAGGCCGGCTACGACTGGGCCGCCAAAGAGCTGGCCGGCAAAGCCAAACCTGTGGCCAAAAAGAAAACAGCGAAAAAGCCGGCGGCCAAAACCAGAGCCGCCGCACGCAAATAAACCGCCCCACACAGAGAGGTGCATCCGCAATGGCCGTGAAACAACTGTCCGTGCTCCTGGAACACAAACCCGGTGAAATGTCCAAAGTCAGCGATTTGCTGGGCCGTGAAGGCATCAACATCGGAGGCCTCACCCTGGCCGACGCTGGCGACCTGGCCATCGTGCGCCTCATCACCGACAACCCGGCCAAATCCGAAGCCGTGCTCAAAAGCGCGGGCTACCACGTGAAACTGCGCGACGTCATCGCCGTGGAAACCCCGGACCACCCGGGCGGCCTCAACGCCGTGCTCAAACCCCTGGCCGATGCTGGCATCAACGTCAAATACTTCTACCCCTACCTGCGCCGCGTGGGCGACGAAGCCGTGCTCATCTTCCGCACCGAAGACAACGAAAAAGCCGAAGAAGCACTGCGCGGCAACTGGATCCGCATCCTGGGCGAGGAAATTTATTCCCTGTAACCCATCAGCAAGCATAAAACACAAACCAACCACCCACGGCGCGGGCGCACACCCCGCGCCGTTTGTATTTATATGGCAATAATGTGGCAGTATCCGCATTAAACGCCATCGCTATGTGTGGCCTTCAAACATCTTTTAACCCGCATTTCTCACCAAACAATTACGACACTGGAAAACATGTGAAAATCGCGGTTTTTGGGGTGTGGGCGGATGGTGGGTTTTGCGCCTATAGGCGAGAGGGGCGCGACGCGCGAGTGGGAACCCCAAAAACGGCTTCAATACAGGCGTGAGAACAAGGAAAATGGCGCGGTGGAAAAATGGCGCGCATGCCTATAGTTGCGGCTGTTTTGAAACGAGACGCGAAAGGGCGGTTTTTAAGGCGTTGCGGCTGCGGCTATGCCGGGGCCGGCGGGCGCAGCCTCAGGGTTCTCATGACAGCTTCAAATATATCCCCGAATGGATACGCATTTGAATAATGTATCCAAACCCTGCGCACGGTGATGCAGATACGCGCGCCGATTTTGAACAGTCTCTCGCGGCTTGTGCGGCACTGGGCTTTTTCCATTGGCGTGCCGCGCAGCCCCCACTCGCGCAGCGTCTGCACGAGGCAGTACGCCACGGATGAAAACCACAAGCGGATCTGGTTGGCGCGCATGAATTCGGCGCTGGTGCGGTCGGCGAACATGTCGAGTTGTTGTTCTTTGATGCGGTTTTCCATGTCGCCGCGGGCGCAGTAGATTTGCTCGTAAAGCGTGCGCGCCGTCACGAGACTTGAGGGCAGCGATGTGACGACGAACCGCTGGTTCTCCTTGCCGGGAAGGTATTCGGCCTTGCCCACCACGCGCCGCTTGGCCGACCATGATGTGCGCGTGCGGTAGGAAAAGTCGCGGAACGCGCGGCTTGCTTTTCCCGTTTCCGCGTACCGCCGTTTCGCCTTGTTCATGTCTTTTTTCACGATGGCGTTGAGCCGGGCGTTTTTGGACATTCCCAGCAGGTAATGCACGCTGTTTAGTTCGCACCAGGTCATGAGGTCGTCGCGGCAGAACCCGCTGTCGCCGCGAACGATGATGGCAACCTGCGGCCATTTCCCGCGCAGCATCCCGACGATGATTTTCAAAGCATCCACGCTGCCCAGCGAGCCGTCGATGTCCGAGGGCCGAAGCTGCGCCCACAGCAGCGATTCGCCCAGAAAATGTACAGCGGCAGGTAGCAGTAGCAGCCGTAGTACCCGTGAAAGAAACGGCCCTCCTGGCGTCCGTGAATGGGGTCGTCGGTGGCGTCGATGTCCAGAACCAGAACCTGCGGCGTCTGCGTTTGTTTCTGAATGAAAAGATTGGTAAACAGCCGCATGCCCGCGTCGAGGTCAATAGAAATTTTTTTGTACCGCTCGCCGGCGGGCGCGTCGGCGGGCCGCAACTCCAGCCGGTTCAGCGTGGACTTGCCGGCCAGCGGCTTGCCCCCGTCTTCCTTGCGGCGGCGGTCCATTCCCGTTGCGTCTTTTTTGTCCACCATCACCGCCAGCATCGTGTCGCATCGCAGCCGGTCGTGATCATTCAAATCCTCGTAGCCAAGCGCCAGCCCGTACACGCGCTGGCCCACCAGTTCCGCCACCGTATGCTCGATGAGTTTCGGGTTGCGAAAGTCCGTGAAACACCCAGCCGCCTGCTCCACGATCCGCGCACGTGTGTTCACCTCACGCAATAGCAATCCTCCGGCGTCCGAACTGATCGCTCCGCCGTCGAATCGTCCCACGACCTGTTTTCGTTGATGCCTTTGGAATTCGACGTCCTTTGTGTTACACTCTGTTTGCATCGGGCTGCTCCTCTCATCCGCAAAAATGCTTCTCTCTAAAGATATTTTTGCAGATTAGGACGCTCGATGCTTTTTTTCCATGAGAAATCCGGGTTAAGCGCCCAATGCGGGCACTGTGTATGCGGCCTGGGGCATGACCGCCGCGGCCCCGGGCTCGCGCCCGTGCATTGCGAGTGCGGTTTCCAGGGAATCCGCGTGCGCCATGTTCATGAGCCGCACCAGGGCCGGGGGCAGGGCCGACACCAGGATAGTGCGCGCGGCTGCGGCCTTGCGCAGCGTGGCCATGGCGGTCTGGCCCGGCACCGCATACCGCGCGCGCAGTTTCTGCGCGATGGCCCAGGGGCTTTTTAGGGCGAACCAGTCCGCGAATCCCTGCGGACCCAGGCCCGCGGCGCATTCCGCCACGAGGATGATTGCGCCCCCGGGCCTGCATGCGGCGAACGCGTTGTTGTAGCTCTTGTGCGCCTGGTAGAAACTCATGTCCCGGGGCGCGCCCCCGCAGCTTGCGATCACGCAATCATATTGTTTTTCAATGGGTACTTCATAGCACGCGCGCGCCAGGGCCGCGGCCTGCGCGTGCGCGGCTTCCAGGTCTCCGGCAAACAGGGCCGCGGGCGCGCCGTGATCCCCTGTGACTGCGTTGATCAGAAACACGTTGTCCACCATGCGCGCCGCGGCCAGCATGTCCTCATGCACGGGGTTGCCGTGCAGCACCCCGGCGGCGGCGCGCGGGTGCGGGGTTCCATCGGCCTGCAGCACGCGGCTGTGGTTAGCCTCGATGGTGGCGCGCGCGGCGCAGCCCGGCATAATGCCCTTGCGCCCGCCCGTGAACCCGGCGTAATAATGGTGCGTCACGCCTCCGGTGATGATTTTTAAATCCGCATCCATAAGCATGCGGTTCAGCATCACGGGCGTGCCCGCGGGCGTGGCGCCCAGAGAAATATTTGCGTCCGGATCATCGGCGTCGTGATCTGAAACGCGCACGCGGCGCAGCACGTCTTCACCAAGCAGCGCGGCTTTTTCTTTATCCGAATGGTTTTCGTGGGTTCCATTGCCGATCAGCACAGTGATGCGTTCGTCGGCCATGCCGGCTTCATTCAAATGGTCGAGCAGGGGCGGCAGGAGCAGCGCCTGGCCGTAGTTGCGGGTTTTGTCCGACACCACGATGCAGGCCGAGCCCGCGCGCGCGGCCAGGGCCGCCAGGGGCGGGGCCGAATCCGGCGCGGACACGGCTTTAATCAAAGCGCCTGCAAGATGCGCCGGGCCAATGGCCGCGGGCGGGTGCGGCAGCAGCACATCGTGGCGCGGCAGGGTTGATGTGTCCAACGTAAGGGTTGTGTTTCCGTACGCCAGTGAAATCACGGAGGGGAACCTCCACAGGTTCTGAAACGGTTTTATTATATCGCCTGCGTCCACAGGTAGGCGCATTCGTTCCCAAATAGGCGGGCCTGTGTTATGATCGAAACCAATTGAACAAAACCGTGGAAAACCAATAGAATACCCGAATCCGCTGTGCGGGGAGGTTTGTTTTCATGGATCGCCGATCAAAGCTTTTGAGACAGCCCACGGTGGGCGAGTTTTTCCTGTGCAGCGCGAGCCTGCGCTACGGCAAAACCGCTTACATCACCAAGGATGATAAGGGCCGCTTCAAGGTGCACACCACCTATGCGCAGCTCATGGAAAAAGCATATCAGTTCGCGTCGGCCCTGCTGGATGACAACTTTCAGACCGGCGACATCATGGCCATCATGAGCAACCCGGCCGTGGAGTTCGCGGTGGCCGATATCGGCGCCACCATGATCGGCTGCGTGACCGGCGGCATCTATGTGACGGACAGCGCCGAACTCCTGGAATACAAGCTCAACCACCTGGAAGCGCGCGTGTTCGTGATCGAAAACGTGAGCATTCACGGCCGGTCGCAACTGGACAAGCTGCTGGGCATTCCCCGCCAGAATCTGCCGCACCTGGACCGCATCGTGGTATTCGGCCCGTGCGACCCGGCCGAGGATGACCGCATCGTATCGTTTGCTGATTACGTGGGCAACGCCGGGCCCGTGGCGCGGGTGAGCGAGCGCCTGTACCAGCTTGAGCCCGAGATGCCCCTTGTCATCATCTACAGCAGCGGCACCCAGGGCCGCCCCAACGGCGCCATCCTCACGCACCACAACATCATGAGCGCCATCCGCCAGGCCGAGTCCCGCTCCGAAACCGAGGAAAACCGCCGCTACATGGATTTCCTGCCGCCCGCCCACGTGTTCGGGTACATGATGCGGCGCAGCATCGAGGGCCTGGGCGCCACCACGTACATCTCGCACCGCGACACCCTGGCCGATGACCTGCCCGCCGTGGCCCCGCACATCATCGCCGGCGTGCCAAAATTCTACATGGCGCTCGCCGACCGCATCCGCGCGCGCGTGTCCGCCATGAACATCGACATCAACTCCCTCGAAGATTTTCAGAAACAGCTCATCCTGCGCGCCGCGGGCCTGCACGAATGCGAAATCGCCATCTCGGGCTCGGCCGCCATCCCCGACGAAACCGTGCTGTTCTTCAAAGACAAGCTCGGGTTCCGCATCGACCAGGCCTACGGGGTCACGGAAACATCGCCCGGCATCACCGTGAACACCAGGGACGAATGGAAGCTGGGCACCGTGGGCCGCTCGTTCCACGGCGTGGATGTCGCCATTTTCGACCAGGACATGAACGAGCTTCTCCCGGGCCGCGAAGGGGAAATCGGGGTGAGCGGCGACAATGTGTTCCTGGGCTATTTCAAGGACGAACAGGCCACAAACAAAGTGGTGCGCAAAGTGGGCGGCCGGCGCTGGTACCTCACCGGCGACCTGGGCGTGATGGATGAAGAGGGTTATCTGCGCATCACGGACCGCAGGGACGATATGCTGGTGCCCAGCAGCGGCGAAAACGTGTCCTCCACCAGCGTGGAGAATATCCTCACCCTGCACAGCCGCTACGTGGGCTTCGCCGCGCCCTATGGCACGGCACGGCCCCACATCACGGCCGTGATCTGGTCCGATGAAACCAAGCACGACAATATTATTGAAGACGCGCGCGCCGCGGGCGTGGAATCCGATGATATCGCCGCCATCCAGCGCACACCGCAGTTCCGGGAACTTCTGGAAAAAGACCTGCGCCGCGTGCTTGAAACCGGCGGCTTCACCAGCCACGAGCGGCCCCGCGGGTTTTTGTACCTGGCCAATCCGGGCGAAGAAGAAGTCACCAGCACGCTCAAGGCGCGCAAAAAAAGCGTGCGCCGCAAGTTCGCACCGCAACTGGACGCCCTGTACGCCAGCCGGGCGTTTCTGGAAGTAATCGAATAGGCTCCGGCATGCAATTCTGTTTGTTTCGATTGATCGATTTTTGGTTACACTGTACAATAGAAGCTGGATGACACGGAACCGCGCCCGCTCCTGAAACGGCTGCGGCGTGTCCCCCAATTCAAAATCTTGCCAGAGCAGGCATTATGCCGTTATTCCAGTACAAAGCGCGCGACCCCAAGGGCCAGATCGTATCCGCCACTATGGAGGCGGACAGCGAACAAGCGGTGCGCAACAGGCTGCGCGAGAAGAATTACATCGTCACCCAGGTCGGGGTCAAGGGCAAATCCATAAACGCCAACGATTTACTCGCCTCGTTCCAGAAGGTGAAGCCCAAGAGCCTGACCGTGTTCAGCCGGCAGTTCGCAACCATGATCAGCGCCGGCTTGTCCCTGGTGCGCGCCCTGGACATTCTCGAGCGCCAGAGCGACGACAAAAAACTCAAGGAAGTCGTGGGCGACGTGCGGCGGCGTGTTGAAGAAGGCTCGGCCCTGGCCGACGCATTCGGCGCGCACCCCACGGTATTCTCCGAGTTGTACATCAACCTCACCCGCGCCGGCGAGGTCGGCGGCGTGCTCGACGAAACCATGCACCGCGTGGCCGAGTTCATGGAAAAGGATCAGACCCTGCGCGCCAAGGTCAAATCCGCCATGACTTACCCCACCGTGGTCTTCTTCTTCGCCATCACCATCGTGGTTTTCCTGCTCGTGTTCGCCCTGCCTTCTTTCGCATCCATGTTTGAAAGCGTGGGCTCGGACCTGCCCCTTTTAACCAAAATCGTCATCAAAGTCAGCGACACCCTGCGCAACTACTGGCTCATCTGGATCGTGGTTATCGCAGTGATCATCGTGGCATTTAAACAGTACACCAAAACTCCGCGCGGGCTGCTTAACTGGCACAAGCTCCTGTTGTCCCTTCCCGTGTTCGGCATGCTCAACCGCAAGGTCACAGTCTCCCGGTTCTCGCGCACCCTGGGCACACTGCTCAGCAGCGGCGTGCCCGTGATGCAGGCCCTGGAAGTCACGGGCAAAGCCTCGGGCAACAGGGTTGTGGAAACCGCGGTGGACAGCGTGCGCGCCAGCATCCGCGAAGGTGAAAGCATCTCCGTGCCCATGGAGGCGTCAGGCATTTTCCCGCCCATGGTCACGCAAATGGTCGCCGTGGGCGAGGAAACCGGCTCCCTGGACGCCATGCTCAAGAAAATTTCCGACTTCTATGATATGGAAGTGGAAGCCACGCTGGACTCCCTCACATCTCTGATCGAGCCCCTGCTCATGGCCTTCATGGGCGTCATGGTCGGCTTCATCGTCATCGCCATGTACCTGCCCCTGTTCACCATCATCAACGAAATCTGATGCCAAACCCTTTTTCAGCACATCAAAGCCCGGGCCCGCAAGCCCGGGCTTTTTTACGCATGCGCCCGCCCACGGTTTATAAGTGGCGCGCGCATGGTATACAATGATCATGGGAAGCATGAAACCATGAGCGACACCATATCCTGCACCATCGGCATCATGGCGCACAACGAGGAAGCCAATGTGGGCCACCTGCTGGACCGGCTCCTGGCGCAGCAGTGCGAGCGCGTGCGCATCGAGCGCATCATCGTGGTGGCCAGCGGCTGCACCGACGGCACCGAGGCGGCCGTGCGCGAGCGCGCCGCGCGGCACGGCGTCATCCGCCTTGTGAGCGAGCCCCAGCGGCGCGGCAAAGCCGCGGCCATCAACACATTCCTGTCCCTGGCGGAAACCGGGGTCTGCGTGCTCCAGGGCGCGGACACCCTGCCCCGCAAGGATACCATCGAACAGCTTGTGGCCCCGTTCGCGGACCCGGGCGTGGGCATGGCCGGCGCGCGCATCGTGCCCCTTAATTCAAAAAACACCTTCCCCGGTTACGTGGTCCATTTCCTGTGGGACCTGCATCACCAGGTGGCCCTGCTGCACCCCAAATGCGGCGAACTCGTGGCCTTCCGCCGCGTGTTCGATTCCCTGCCCCCGGACACCGTGGTGGACGAGCCGCAGATCGAAGCCCTGGTGCGCGCCGCGGGCCTGCGCGCCATCTACGCGCCCGCCGCCGTGGTATACAACCTGGGCCCGGGCTCGATCCGCGAAATCCTCATGCGCCGGCGCAGCATCACCGCGGGCTACATCGCCCTGGGCCGCCGCACCCAATACCGCACCAGCACCCAGGCCCGCCTCACCGTGGCGCGCATCATCGCACGCCGCATCCTCTCAGGCCGCGAACCCCTGCTCCCGGCACTCGGCGCGTGCGCCGTGGAAACCGCCGCCCGCGTGCTCGGCCGCTGGGACGCACTCACCGCCAGGGACCGCGCGCACATCTGGGCCATGGCACAAAGCACCAAGCGCCCCGCCGATTTCCTCGAACAAAATATGTAACCTTCCCATTTCGGCAACCGGCCAAAGCCTCTGCGCGCCGGGTTGCCGTTCCCCGCGCCGCAGGCCAGCCCCGCGCCCCTTCTCAGCCCCCCTGCCCGTTCACGCACCGGCTGCCTCATCAGGCTAATTCCCCGCCGGAACATTTCCGCCCGCCCCGCGTTTGTATCTTCATAATCCGGAACCTGCAAATCCGGCAACGCGTCACACCAACCGGAGGCGGCATCATGAAACATAACAAACTGACAATGGCAATCCTCATGGCACTGGCCGTATTCGCAGCATCGGCGCCCGCGCACGCCGCAGACACATACAAAATCGACGCGGTTCATTCCTTCGCAATATTCAAAGTCGGGCACCTGGGCGTAGGCTACGTGCGCGGCGGCTTCACAGACATCGCAGGCTCAATCGCCTACGGCAAAGACACCGAAGCCGGCAGCCTCGTGGAAATCACCATCGCCACAAACAGCGTGAACACACACAACAAAGACCGCGATGCGCACCTGCGCACCGATGATTTTTTTGATGTGGAGAAATATCCGGAAATGAGTTTTAAAAGCAAATCATTCAAAAAACTCGAAACCGGTAAATACCAGGTCACCGGCGACTTCACCCTGCACGGCGTAACCAAAACCATCACCGTAACCGCAGACGTAACCGGAGAGGGCGACGACCCCTGGGGCAACTACCGCGCCGGGTTCGAAACCAGCTTCACCATCATGCGCAGCGACTACGGCATGGACAAACAAATCCCCGCCGCAGGCGACAAAGTCTGGATAACGCTCAACATCGAAGCCATTCGCCAAAAAAGCAAATAACCCGCGCACAGCCGCGCACAGAATATTGTAAAATTCAGCATTGTGTAAAAAAGGGGAATCAAAGGGGATGCGCCACACCATCAACAAGCAAAAAGCTTTGTGGTAAAGGGACTATTTACTGCGTAAACCGGGGCTTATACATGGTTTCTTATTGGGTCGCTAATAACGTCCCTATTTTTCCTATCCTGCCCATCCTGTTCCAAACAACCTCCCTCAGCAGCACCCAACTCCCTGGCGCAACATATCCAAATAAAGGACACCGCGCAACACCAAAAAGCAATCCGAGTGTGGTAGAATACAATCAAAGCAGAAACAGGGCCGGTAAAATATGGGGATTGAAAATGCAGCGAAACACAGGGACTGGCAACGCGTTCCACAGCGTGCCTGTCCATTGATTTCGTGGTCGCGAGGCGCACAACAAACGGTGGCTGTCCCTTATTTCTTCATATTTCTTCAGGTCCCCTTTAGCAAGAAGGATCATGGGGGATGTGCCACACCATCAAAAAACAAAAAACCTTGTTTTTAAGCGGATATTTATCGAGTAAAACGGCTGCTGTCCCTATTTTCATCCCTCGTTTTCTTCGTTTTCTTCGTTTTCTTGGTTTCTTGTCCCTGGTTTCTTGCTATCTTTGCCTTTGCATGTCCTAATAGGCTTAACGATAGAAACCTCTTTTCTCGCCCATTTATTGATAAAATTAAGTTGGTTGTGATCAAAGTCGATTAAACTGATAAGATTTTTTGCTTCATATGTAAAGTTGCCGCCGTATCGGTGTTTAAATATATCTTTAAAAATTTGTGTTAAGACACTCGCATTACTTTCAATCATTGTTAGTAATTTATGTTTTGTGTCCAACTCAATCGAAATTGCTAACGCAATAAAGACTCCAAATAGAATATTACCGTTGGATTTTACAATAAATGTTTCAGCCTCATATTCCTTAGGGTTATATCGTCTTGTATGGAAAAGATCGCGGATATCTATGTTGTGATCCATGTGAAATTCAATCGGTAATTCTGATTGAATTACATTTTGTCCCAATTCGATCAACTGCTTACGACGATCTCTGTACGCAATCTGACCATTGTCATCCTCTTCACGCATAGTTGATTTGACCACCGTAAGAATGGCTCCTAAGACTGGTGGTATATACGAAATATTGTCGGAAAGATAAAAATTGCCACGTTTATAGATCGAACTTAGACCATGATTAGCAATTAATTCATTTAATGTAAACTCATCTTTGAAAAAAAGCCTTATGGAATTGTTAAGATCATTACTCGATCTATTCAATATTAAAGTTTTGTGTTTTTGAAATAAAGCTTCGCGGAAATTGTTCCAAAATGCTTCATTTTGACGACTATTGGAGATTGGGGAAAAGTCTCTTACAACGGTTTCAATCTCAATAAGTATTTCTATCATAATTGTGGCGCTTTTATCATTGCTTTTTAAAGATTCTTCAATCGTCGTGCCTAATTCATTAGATATAGGACCTAAATTTTCATGAGTGGCATTCATTAATTCCACAAGTGCATTTCTCCACAGACTTGTTAGTATCGACTTTTTTGATGATGTGATTGAACAGCATTGTTGCAAGGTGTATTTTACGAGCCTTCGTGTAATTGCGGGTGGAGGCACAAGAAAAGAAAGACACCTGTTCGCAAATGTGACAATAGATTGCCATTGTTTACTTGAAGAACTTTGTTTACAATCAAAAAGCAATTCAAATAATTTACCAGAGGCGCCTTCTACATTTTTGTTTAGTATTTGAAAGGATAATTGACAAACCACGTCCCACTCAACTGCTTTAATTCGATCTATAAGGAAAGTAATTAATTGTTTAGGCGTAGGGTTATTCCTAATAATATCTAAAGCTGTAAAATATTCTAAGAATGTTCTATGTGTAAATTGAAAGAGTCTTTCACCGGATTCAGTTGTTCCCACATCAGTGAAGACCCAGGCACGACCACTACAAAATTCAATGAACTGCACCGCCGCAAATTTTGCTTCATCTTCATCCTCGAATCTTTTTCCAATTAAATATTGACTCGTTCTTTGAATAAGTTTGCTTTCGGCAGCAACTGCATTTGACCCATTTTCAGAATATAGCCAATACGCAATGTGATTCATAGATGGCTTAATATGTTCTTCAAATGGTAAATCGACTTTTATTCCGCGTCCTTTGTCCCATCTTTCAAATAACATTAATGCGCATTTTTCATATACATCAGGCCTGTTTTTGGGAATATAGTTTTCACCACGATAGAGATTACACATTAGTGATAATAGCAACGGATTCGATCTTAAGTCAAAAACTGACTGACTTTCATTAAAGAAGGCTTCAGCTTTGGATTGACCAGCCTTGTCATCAATTTCTCCATCAACCATGAACCATTTTTTTGCATATGATAAAACCTGTTCATCATCGAAAGGGCTCAATCTAAATTCATTAAATATCGAATGATCTAACGGTGCTTGTTCATAGCCGACTTCTCTTGAAGTGACAAGTACTGGCACAGTTGGGTATAAATTGCAAAATGATTGAACATCGTCACTAATTTCTTTTCTATAACTTGTATTCAATAACTCATCCAATCCGTCGAAAATTACCACTGCTTTTCCATTAAGGATCATATATTCAAATGCGTGTTTCGGTGCTTCAACCTGATAGTGAGAATTTGAGCGCTGTTCAATATACTGCATTACTGATATTCCTTTGTTCTTTTTTTCATTTGCATATTCTCGCAAAATTACAATAACTGGTGTGATTACCAAACCATCATTTGTAATCGGATTAGTTGGCTTTGAAAGATCGTGACATAATTTATTTGCCAACGTTGATTTGCCAGCGCCAGGGTTACCGAGCAGCACGACTCTATAAAGCTCTCTAACAAAATCATCGTATGTTAACGGGTTTTGATGTTCAGCATTTTTTATCGATGACGGAATGAAATTTGGAGTCACATAAAGTTTGTCAATTGGAGCCTTTTGTGCCTTGTCGAGATGGGGGGGGGGTAATGTATCCATGCCTTTGATGAACTTGACATCGATATTTCAATTCAAATTTTTTAATTTCTTTGATATCGATTTCTTGGTAATTCAACATATCGATATTACGTTGTATTGATAAGATTTGATTTATTATAATTGATTGACATTTTAACTGTTCAATATCGCTTGCTGAAATTACGTCACACTTTTTAATTTTATCAAGTATTTCGACTATTTTGTCGTCTAATTGATAAAATAGTCCCTCAATATTTTTTGTTTCATTCTCGTCAAGGCACCCCGTTAAAAGCACCAACGAAATAAATTCAAATTTACAATTTTCAATGTGATTTTTTTTGTTTTTTTGTAAGTTGACGGCTACTAAATGACGAATAAAATTCTGACCCTCACCAGATTTTATGAAGTTCATGAACACTTCAAATAAATTTTTATTTTTAAAAAACCTTGTTAACAGATTTACATCATGAGGATAAAATTCAGCATTGAAGCTTGAAAGTTGTTTCAATTTTTCAAATTTGCTTTTTCTAGAATCTATAAAAGATAAACTTGATGCACTCGAGTAATTTATAAAAGAGGAAACGGAGCTAATTACAGATTGTGTAATCAATTCGCGAACTGCGTCATCCATGTGAACATCTCCTTAATTGAATAAAAAACAGACAAAATGTTGAAATGATTTTAATCTTTCACCATTTCGTTGCCGTAAGCAAGCTTTTAAACTTGTAAAACAGTGCCATTTGTGTGTTTTCGTGCCAGTTGCCGCATGCATTTTTGTCGGTGCTGATTAGCATGTTATCACAACTGAAACATGATGGCAATAGAAAATATGGAAATAATCGGGTGGCAGCGGGGCGCCGGTTGGGGGCGGTTTCGTTCGTGGTGTTTTGGATGGGTTTGGGTGGTTTGTTGGCGGGGGGCTGTTTTTAACAGGATGGGCAGGACAGGGAGGATTTTGGGGCGCGGCGCGCCGCGCCCTTTTTATTAACCCCTCCGCGTTTCCGCGGCTCCGCGGTGTCCGTTTTCTTTTTTTTTGTTGTGTCTGCCCGGGAAAGGCGTGCAACGAGCTTTTCTATTGGGATATTTCCCAGGGGTTCAGGGAGGCAATTGCCCGGCACGTTTTTTGCCGGGGAATTGCCCGCCGCGAAGTTTTGGGAAGATTCTTAAGAAACCCTTTGTTTAAAAGGGTGTATTCACTTCACTCTGCTTGCGGTCTTGGGCGACTGATCTGTTATAATGCCGACTGCGGCCACAGATATTTGGCATAAAATACAAGCGATGATGGCGGGTTTGTAGGGCGGGGACCCCGATCCCCGCCGTAATCTGTAACAAAGATTCAAAGATCATATCAAATAAGAGCCAGGTAACAGATATCTCGAATAGAGATGAACGGCAAGCTTTTTATAAGGGAACAAATCGCCGGAAGCAACAGGGTTCCGGCGGGGTTCGGTGACCCCGCCCTACAGTTTAATTTTAACTTGCCGGCAACTTTACGCCGGTTTGTAATCGAATCAGTTTATAGGACGAAGTCCGTCCCACAAAAACCACCGACAAGGTCGGTGGTCGTTTATTGGGATATTTAGCAGGGGTTTTGGGAGGCAATTGCCCGGCATGTTTTTTGCCGGGCAATTGCCCGCCGCAAAGTTTTGGGAAGATTCTTAAGAAACCCTTTAACAAAAGGGTTTCTTAAGTCGTGGAAGACGCTTTTATCCTGTGTTTTGCCTTCTCCGCTTTCTCTGCCCTCTCCGTCTTTTCTGTTTTCTTTGCCTTTTTTGCTATTCCTTGAACATTTGGGTTTGGACTTTGATGTCGGTTTTGCTGGTGAGCTGGTGTTCGAATTCGGCTGGCACGTCGTCCAGGGTGAGGCGTTTGGTGATGAGTTCTTTGGAAGGGATTTGTTTATTGGCCATGAGGTCCATGCATTCGATGCATTCCTGTTGTGTGTTGCCGAAGGAGCCGACGATGGTGAGCTGGCGCTGGAACAGGCTCATGGGGATGATGCTGATGCTGGCGGAGCACATGCCTACGAGTGCGATGCGTGCGCCGCGCGGGGCCATGGCGATGGCCTGCTGGGTGGCGGGCGCGGCGCCCGAGCATTCGAAGAACGCGTCTGCGCCGTCGGGCCCGTAGAGTTCGGCCATGGCCGCGGCAAGCTTGGGCTGGGTGGGGTCGAAGACTGCGTGTGCGCCGAATTGTTCGGCCAGGGCTTTGCGCTCGGGCAGCATTTCGGTGACGCCGATTTTGCTTGCGCCGGCCTGCTTGAGCATCATGATGACGCACAGGCCGATGGGGCCTGAGCCAAGCACGAGCGCGCTTTCGCCGGCCTGGAAACGCACGAGCTTGAGTGCGTGCAGGGCGGTGGAGACCTGGTCGGTGAGCGCGGCCTGGTCGAGTCCCAGGGCGGCGGGCACGATGATGCACTGGTCGGGCTCTACGGTGAGGTATTCGGCGAATCCGCCTGGCACGGCGCCAAAGCCGATGGAGCGGCGCTGGGAGCAGATGTTTTCGTCGCCGCGCACGCAGTGTTTGCAAATGCCGCAGCCGTTGGGCCGCACCAGGACGCGGTCCCCGGGTGCGATGGCGGTGACGCCCTGGCCCACGGTTTCGACGATGCCCGCGACTTCGTGGCCCAGGATGCAGCCTTGGCTGATGACGCGGTTTTTGTACAGAAAGAGGTCGCTGCCGCAGATGCCGCACGCTGCGGCTTTGATGAGTACGCGCCCGGGTGACGCCTGGGGCTTGTCTATGTCTTCGATGCCGAGTCCTGTTTTATTGCGCCATACCATTGCTTTCATGGGTCGTTGTCCTCCGTGTGTGTGAAAAGAATGAAAAGAGTGGAAAAGATTAAGTGCGGGTTTTTTTATGCCTCCGGCGGCTTAAGGAAACCCTTTGAAAAGGGTTGTCCTTAAGAATCTTTCCTAAACTTTTTGTGTACGGTCTCCTTTGGGTGGCGGGCGGTGGTTGAGAGCCCTTTTGGCGGTGCTGTTTGCTGGGCGTTACTTTGAACGGCGGGGTTCGGTGACCCCGCCCTACAGGTGGTGGGCGATGGTTGTGAGCCCTTTTGGCGGTGCTGTTTGCCGGGCGATGAAAAGAGTGGGAAAGATTTAAATGCGGTTTTTGTTTGTGCCTCCGGCGGCTTAAGGAAACCCTTTGGAAAGGGTTGTCCTTAAGAATCTTTCCTAAACTTTTTGTGTACGGTCTCCTTTGGGTGGTGGGCGGTGGTTGAGAGCCCTTTTGGCGGTGCTGTTTGCCGGGCGATGGTTTGATACGGAAAAGATTATGTGCGGTGTTGCGCGCCCGGTTATGTTGTAATCCGGTATGCGGGGCGGCGTCAACTGCGGGGGCGTGTTTGCGGTGTGAGGTTGATTGCGGAAATGGGGTCGGATATAATGAGTTTCGTTAATGTATTTGAGAACCACGGGATGAGTTCCGTGGCCCGGCGTGGTTTTGCGGGGCTGCGGGGGCTGATTCGTGCATTATGGGGGCTTGAGTGAAAACAGGGCATAAAGTATTCATTATCATCGGGCTGTTCTTCATTGCCGTGTGTGTGTTTCTTGCGCCGCGGTATTATGCGGTGAGCAAGGCGCGCGATGCCATGAGCAGCGGGCAGAGTGCGATGATGAACGGGAATTTCGCGATGGGCGCGGCGCAGGTGCGCTATGCCATGGAGCAGTACCGGCTTGCCAACGGCAAGGTGGATGCGGCCACAAGCAACAGTGTGCGCGCGTCTGTGGCCGAGGCTGCGGCGTCCAAACCCCTGGAGTCTCTGCCCGGGCTGCTGCTGCTGCACGATTATGCGATTGGGCTGACGTGCGAGCAGAAACAGGCCGTGGCGGTGAACCTGCTGCGCATGGCGGGCGGGCCTTTGAAGAGGGGCAGCGCCGCGGGTGCGGGCGAGCCGCTGTATGTGGCGTCCATGTGGCTGCAGGGCTGCGCGTTCGACGGCAGGAAGCTGGCGCAGTACAATTCCATGCTGGATTCGTATGCGGAGCTGCTGGGCGGGCTGGTGGATGAGGAGTCGTGGCTGGCCAGTGCGCGCGCGGGCCAGGTGGTGGATGGCGCATATGCGGTGCCGCTGCTGAAACAGGATGAACTGGCGAAGCTTGATAATGTGGATATAAAAACGCGCGCCGCGGAATTCGCGGGCGGGCTTCAGCATTCTGTAACGCGGCTGGTGGCTGCGGGATCCTCTATTGAAACACCCAAAATGCCGGGCGCCAAAGCAGGCGCGGCCAAGGATAAAAAGAACGAAAAACCCGCTGCGCCGGAAAAAGGCGCTGTGCAGGATAAGGGCGGCGAAGCACCCGCACAAGTTGAGAAGCCCGCGGCTGCGGCGCCCGCTGCGGAAAAGCCCGCGCCCGTGGTTGAGAAAAAGCCTGCGGAAAAACCCGCGCCCGCAGTTCAAGAGAAGCCGGCGGTCGCCACAAAACCCGCGGCTGCGGATGGCAAGCAGGGCAAGCTGGTGTCCGCCATGCCGCCCGCGCGCAATATGTCGCCTGAGCAGGCGGCCGAGGCAATCAGAAAAACCTTGGCCGGCCAGGGCGTCACCGTGACAACCGTGGCCATGCCGGGCAACGGCAAGGTGGTGGTGGCGCGCATCAAAACAAACAATGTCAAAGGCGCGCTGCTTGAAGAAGTGACCAAGGTGCTGAGCGCCTCGTACACATACGCGGGCTCCGGGGAAACCGGGCAGGCCGCGGACAAGGTGGCCATCCATGTGGAGTCCCCGGGTGGAGACAAGCGCTACACGTTCGGCGTGCAGATGGCGTCCTATGCGCAATACAGTTCCGGGGCCATGGATAAGAATACGTTCCTCAAAAAGCATGTGGTTGTGGAATGACACAAAGCGAACAGGACACCAGGCCCATGGCAGAAATCCGCAGAATGACCAGACCCGCAAAGGCGCTTGCGGCCGTGCTGCTGGCGGTGATGATTCTCGCCGCGGCGCCCGGCTGCAAAAACGCGGCCAAGATGTTCAAGCCCAAGGACAAGCCTGTGGTGGAGAAACCCGCGCCGTGGTTTCAGAAACCGTTTGTGGCGTACTACCGCCAGGGCGCGGACAGCGGGGTGCTGGAAATCTGGCGCATGGCCCCGGACGGCGCGGACCAGGCCCTGCTCACCACCGTGAAAAACCCCCGCGGCTACAGCCTCGCCGACCTGGGCCCCACGGTGTCCATCATGGCCTGGGACCCGGTGAATTTCCGCCTGTTCTATACGTATGAAAAGAAACTGTTCCGCTACGATATCAATCTCAAGACAGACGAACTGGTTGCTGAAATGATCAGCCTGCCCAACAAGGGCATTGACTGGATGTGGTTTTCGAACGATTACAAAAAGATCCTCGCGCACGTGGCGGGCGCTCCGTCGCCCCAGATGTACAAGAACGAGGAATACGTGCAGGTATCGCTGTCCACGGGCTCCCAGGGCAAGGTGAGCCCCGAGGATGCGGCGTGGGACACGTATGACTTTTTCAACAGCGCGGATTTTTTCATCATACACATCAAGAATGAAGACACCACATATGCGGCCCCGCAGGGCGGTGCGTATTTCACATTCGAGCCCGGGCAGGGCGCGGGCGGGTGGCCGGTGCTGGCGGTTGTGGGCCGGGGCGGCGCGCGCACGGCCGTGACCGACGGCTCGCAGCGCGTGCTGTCCGCGCGGTGGACCCCCTCGGCGGGCGCGCTCGCATTTGTGCCCGGGGAAACGTGCCAGGCGTTCTGCCGCGGCCGCATCTTCAGCGCGGACCCGGCAACAGGCGCGGCCGCGCCCGTGTCCCAGGGCATGTTCCGCTTCGACGTGCTGCTCAACATGTCTACGGACAGCGACGCCATCGTGTACGGGGAGCCGGGCGCGGGCGTGATGCGCTACGCATTCGACGGCGCTCCCCCGCGCGTGTTGGACCCGGACGGCGCAAACCCGTTTTTATTCGGAGCAAAGTAAAAGATTTTAATAACATCCCCAAGATGTAGGACAGTCAAAAAGCTTTAGCACCTCTGAAGACAAGCGTTACGTTTCCATTCAAGCGTAACCCATCATTCCAGCATTTCTCCCACTCGCCGGCGCTGGTGATTCGTTTTATGATGATGCGGGCCATCTTCGCAGCGCCTTTTCACTCCCGCCGAAAGCCATCCTTTTCAGTCTTTTGCCGATTTCTCTCATCATGCGCTCGATCATTGACGAGGCTCGTGGACATCCGGGATATTCTCACAAAACTTGCCCTTCGGAAAATAAAACTTGTGCAAACATTATCGCATGTCCGCACAGGGGTATAAGCCTGTATGTCAATCAAGAAACACAACGATTTTCAGCATTAGCATATTGATGTCTTTGATTTCGCATTCCCAAATAGTAAGAACTTCCCAACCCAATTTCTTCAAGCTTTTTGCGTTGTCTTTGTCGCGCTTTCTGTTTCCCTCAATCTTTGCTATCCAATAATCCTGGTTTGACTTTGGCGTTCTGCGCCCTCTTTTGCAGGCATGGCCATGCCAAAAACAACCATGAATAAAAATTACTTTGTTTTTTCCCGGAAACACCAAATCCGGCTTGCCCGGCAAATCATCCCGATACAATCTATACCGGAAGCCAAGATGGTGAATTAATGATCGCACAAACAGTTCTGGGGAAGTGTTTTTACTATGAACCGTTCGCATTATCGAACTGCGTTTTTCGTGGGAAAAAACATCCGTCATTTTAAAAACTCAATGCGAAGGCTGGGATCTGTCTCACATGATTCTATGATTTTGTTATATTCTTCTATCAATTGATCGGCGGTAGCCTTTCGGCCAATCTGTTTGAATTTTCCCAGTTCATAAAGATTCCCGGCAAGAAACTGTTCCGCATCAAAAACATCAACTCTGTCGCTAATCCCCGCCGTTCCAGCAAGCACTTCCGCGGCTGCCACACCTTTATCGGTTGTGATAATAACAGGCTTAAAACCTGCGTTCAAATTTGACTGGCACTTTCGAATCAGAGCTTCTCCGGGCGTTGTCGTGACATGAATCGCGACATCTTCAATTAAAAAATCCCCTTCTCTGTTTGAAACCCGATCCGCCACAGAAGCGCCGTGATGTTCAATCTTTTTATCGAGAAGCAAATTTAGTTTTGCGCCAACTAAATGTTGAAGCATTGTTCCCACAATTGTGTAGCCCGATGATTTCGCCTGTCTTTTTTCAGCCTGTGCAAACAGATCCCTAATCACAGACCGCAATGATTTTGAAGCGTCAAACCGAAGGGTAAACGGTTTGCCGGCAAAATGCTTTTTCACACGGCTAATCCACCATGCTTCAATAGCGTGCAGATCTTGTTCAGCCTGGGGGTTAAGCTTATTGAGAAATTCTACATACTTTCTCATATTGCCTACGCTGCCCCTGCTTGTTCTTCCGCCCTCCTCGGCCAATACGCTTTTAATCCCATGCGATTTGAGAATCGATTGAACGCTGGATTTTCCCAAACCAACAACTTGTCCGCCGCTCTTTGTCAACAAATCTTCGGCCTCAAGCGGCAGGCCTTTTTTTATCGCATGCTTTGTAACGATAAGGGCGACGCATAGCGGACCCTTATTAGTGAAATTCTCATCCTTTGCGAATTTCGCTAAAGATTTATCTATATTCATTTGTGGGTTTTCTCCATAACGGCTTTTGACAGTGGAAACAAAAGAGTCTTTGCAAGATAGCGAACAACAGGCACGCACACGGCATCGCCCATGGCCTTATACCCGTCATTATATGTGCCGGGAATCTTATAGCTTTTACGCACACCCATCAATGCGGCGGTTTCCTCCACAGTGAGCAGCCTTGACTTGTAAGCGCCATTTTCCTTGATAACCAAAAACTGGCGGCTGCTGCCCCCTTGCGGAGTCCTCAGGCACCCTGCCAACCCATCAAACCGCAATTCCAAAACCTGCCTGCCGTTGCGAATCCGCTTATAACCGGGAAACACAAACTGCCTCCCTTCGCTTACAGCCTGCCGCATCTTGTTCACATGGGATTCTGGAATCAGGCCGATAACCGCATTGGCCTTATCGTCACTAAAACAAGTTGCTTGAGTATCAATAATATCCTCTAATGGTTTCCTTCTGACGGCTGGTTTGGGGATATGCCACCAAACCCATTTCCCCAAATCCGGCGCAATTCTCCGAATAGGATCGGGATGGCACCAAATTGGTCCGTTGGATTGGAGATGCTCCGTGGGAACCGCGGCCTCAACGGCGATAACGAAAACCCTTTTCCGAGACTGCGGCACCCAATGGGCGGCGTCAAGAACAACCGCTCCAACTTTGTATCCCCGTTCAACAAGGGCCTCATGCAGTCGAATATAATTTTCTCCCTTGGATGCGGATATAAGGCCTATAACATTTTCAGCGACTGCGATTGGCGGCCGGTGCGGCATTTCATCCATGACCCTGAGCCATTCCCAAACGAGGCCGCTGCGTTCGCTTGTCAGCCCTTTCATATTGCCCGCCAAAGATAAATCCTGGCATGGGAAACTGCCCCAGGACATACAAGCTTCCGGCAACTGCTTCCCTGATACATTTTGAATGGCGCCTAATTCGAATGCGAACTCAGGATGATTGGCGCAATAAACAGCGCCTTTCTTAGGGCATATATCATTTGCCCAAACTGTTTTGAAATATGCGCTTAAACCCTCGGAGGCAAGCCCGCTGCCCGCAAAAAAATCAAGCAAAGGCGGTTTTTCACTATTGTTCTGACTCTGGTTTTCCCAAAAAGTAAGACTGCCCATTTGTACATATTATACAACATCCGCGATTTGAGACGCCAACCAAAATTCAAACCGTTCAAATGCGCGCCAAATTTTTACCCCGCCTCGGGGAAATCCTCGATGAGCTGGATGAGCACGCTGTCCGGGGCCTTGATGAAAGCGATTTTGCGGGTGGGGCGGATGTTGAAGGGCGGGATCATGAACTGGGCGCCGCGGCCCTTGAGTTCGTCGGCGAGTTTTTCGATGTCCTTGACCATGAAGGCGAAGTGGGTGAGGCCCGCGGCCGGGGGCATGGGGGGCGAGGGCACGCTGGCGCCCGCGTCCTCGAGTTCTATCTCGATGGTGTCGTTGCCCACGAATATGCATTTCTTGCCCAGCACTTCAAGCTCGTACAATTTCTCGAGCCCCAGGACTTCGGTGTAGAATTTGATGGTTTCCTGAAAAGCCGTGCATTTTATGCCGAAGTGGTTGAATTCCAGCGCCATGGTGTGTGGCCTCCCTGTGTGCGAAAAGAAAAGAGAATAAAAGAATAAGCGTGTTCGACGACTCAAGGAGCCCTTTTGAAGAAGGGGGCCTTGAGAATTCTCCCGAAACTTTCCCCGGGCAACTTCCCGGCGAAAAACGCGCCGGGCAATTGCCTCATGGAATCATCGAGGAAAATTGTCTTGAAAACCTGCTTTTGTCATCCTATTTGCTTTTTAACAATCCCGAAGCATTCGTCTGTGACTTCCAGGGTCTGCTTGATGTCGGCCTCGGTGTGGCCGGCGCACACAAACCAGTTGTGGTGCGGGTGGATGAACACGCCGCGCTTGGTGGCTGAGCCGGCAAAGGTGATGGATGCGCCCGGGCCGCCCTTGGGGAAGCGCATGAACGGGATGCCCAGGGGGCCGGTCCAGCTTACGTCCACGCCGTGGGACTGAGCCTGTTCGAGCATGCCGTCCTTGAGCATCTGCCCCAGGTGATTGATCTTGTCGATCACGCCCTCGGTGCGGATGATTTCGAGCGCAGCCAGGGCTGCGGCCATGGGCGCGCCGCTGTAGAAGTGCGTGCCCGAGAAGTACACCTGGCACGCGGCCTGCTTCATTTTTTCGGAACCGTAGGCCACGGAAATGGGGTGGCCGTTGGCCATGCCCTTGCCGATGGTCACCAGATCCGGCTTGGTGTTGAAATACTCGTGCGAGCCCTCGAACTGCAGGCGGTAACAGCAGCGGATGTCGTCCATGATGAACACGATGTTGTTGTCGTCGCACGCCTTGCGCACCGCGTCGTAGAACCCGTCCACAGGCATCTCGAGATCCTGGAAGATGTCGTGCTTGATGGGGGTGAGGATAACCGCGGCCAGTTCGTCCTTGTGCTTTTCAATGGCCTTGTTAAAGGAATCAATATTATTGTACGTGAAGGTGACGATGCCGGCGCGGTGCTCGTCGGGCACGCCCGTGGGCGTGGGCACGCTCCAGGAGTGGAACCCGTGGTAGGCGCCCATGGCCATGAGAATCTTTTTCTTTTTGGTGTGCACGCGCGCCACGTTGGTGCACCACGTGGTCACGTCCGAGCCGTTCTTGGCGAAAATCACCCAGTCGGCCAGGGGGGTATGCTCCACGAGGTACTCGGCCAGCTCGGTCCACACGTCCATGGGCATGGTCATGAGGCCGCCCTTCTGCATCTGCTTGTTGACCGCTTCCTCCACCTTGGGGTGCAGGTAGCCCAGCAGGTTGGCGCCGAACGAACACATGTAATCAATGTACTCGTTGCCATCCACATCAATGGCGCGCCCGCCCTTGCCGCTCTGGTAGAAACAGGGGTGGGACTGGTTGCCAAGAAACATGGGGTTGCGCGGCCCGAAAATTCCATTCGGAACCAGCGTCTTGGCCTTTTCAAACATTTCATAGGATTTTGTGAGATCGTATTCTTGCACGATGAATGCCTCCTTGTCGGGCAGTTTGTGTAACCGCTCTTCATAAATCTTATAGCGAAACGGGGTTGAAAAACCACTACTATTTCACATTTTTTTGCACTCTTTTCCTCTGAATCGGCAAAAAATAGTGTGACAATGCGAGGCTGTGGCGGCAGCACGTTGCCGCTTGCCCGGCGTGCGCGCGCCCCTGACCTGCCCCAATTGGCGCCCCGCACGGAAATTCGTCAAATGGAATTTTTTCCGCTACCGGATAGTGCTACAATGAAACGTGCGCGTGAGCAACGGCGCCGCGCGCGCGCCTGCCATGAAGAAAAAAACAAACAAAACCATTCGCAGAATCCGCACGGCCCTGGCCGCGGGGTTTTGCCTTTGCGCAACCTGCGCCCCGGCCGCGGCCCAGGACGCCCAGGCCGTGCCCTGCGGCCGCACCTACGGCGGACCCGGCCGCGACGTGCCCCAGGCCATGGCCGCCACCGCCGACGGCGGCGCCATCGTGGCCGGTTTCCGCGACGCAGCCACGGGCTGGGACGCCAGCGATGGAGACGCAGACGCCTGGATCGTGAAACTCGACGCCAAAGGCGATATCCAATGGACCGCCACCTACGGCGACACGGGCTGGGACGGCGTGACCAGCATCATCCAGACTCCGGACGGCGGGTACCTGGCCGCAGGCGTGACCGGCGACTACGATATGAACCTGGCCGGCATTGAAGAAATCGCCGGCACGGGTGCGGTCAACGAAAACCAGCCCGGCGACGTGTGGCTGCTGCGCCTGGACGCGCAAGGCGGCCAGGTGTGGGCCCGCAGCTTCGGCCGCTCCGCCGACCACACCGCCACGCACCTGTCGTCCCAGGCCCCGAACGGCTCATTCTCATTTGCCGCCGCAGCCTCCTATGATGACACACTTTCCACAGATATATGGTTCGCAACACTGGACCCGGAAACGCCCCCGGGCCGGCCCTCTGAATCCGGGGGCCGATACCCGTACACCGCAGCCGCCGTGGCCGCCCTGCCCCAGGGCGGCGCTGTTGTGGCCGGATCAGTACGCGCCGCATCACCGGATAAATCCGACATCATGGCCACGCGTATCGATGCCTCCGGCCGCGTGCTCTGGACCGAACCCCTGGGCACGACCCTTGAAGACCACGGCGCCGCCATCGCAGCAGACCCGAAATTCGGGTATGCCGTGGCAGGATATGTGTTCACACAAGAACCCGGAACAGACACAGGCAGCGACGATTTCTATGCCGTACTCCTGGACCGGGACGGAAAAAAACTCTGGAGCCGCACCCTGCCCGCAAAACGCGATGACCGCCCCGCGGCCATTGCGTTCACGGATTCCGGCGGCGTGCTCATTGCCGGAAACACATTTTCAGGCACAAACGGCTTCGCGGACATGAAACTGGCCATGCTCGGCAATAACGGAGAACCAGCCTGGGACATCAAATTAGGCACAACACGCGATGACCGGCTTACAGCCATGGCCGCACTGCCCGGCAAAGGTTTTCTCATCGCCGCAACCACACGCATGCCCGAACCCGCGCGTTCCTATGATTTCTGGATCCTCACCCTGGACAACACGGGAATGTGCATCAATCCATGACCACTGCATAATGCGCTCAATACCGTGCTGTATTACTATTCACGCATTACAGGCGTAATTTACAAAACCTCAAACTTGCGCATTTACCGTAAAAATAATTCATGGAATCAAAATCCTTGCAAACACCGCACGCTGCCGGTCGCGCCTGATATATGTGGGCGCCAAACACCATGTTTTTAACAAATCGAGCAGGTCCGTACACAAAACACCGTGCGGCGTTTAACAGGGGTTGCATCATAAATGTGGCGGATATTATCAAATATTTGAATATGCCTGTGCTGATTCTGTGCTTAAATTGTATAACTTTTATTATATATTCTCTAGCAATTATGAGGTTATGACAAAACCTTGATTCATAGAAGCTCAAACCTGGCGATTTAGCCGTAATTTAAAAAAATCCCTTGTTTGAAGAGCTATTGATCCATCTGCCTGTTGATCCAGGCGTAATGAACAAGGCGTAAGCCGTAAACAAGCGAAACCGGGCCTGTTGTGAGCGGTGCGCCGCAGGCGTTATATGCCATTGCCAATCATATTCACGTATAGTCACAATTCAATCACAGACACAGTATCGAGACTCGCAACAGTACATACTCAATGCTGCATGTTTATAATCAAGCGCTTGCGGCGTGTACATAATTTTGCATGTACACATGCTCCATAACCATATTGAATGTGAGAGCAAAAGGAATCCAGTCAATACAGGATGTAAACATGCCGCGGCTCGTGAGTTGATGCTATTCCAATTTGCCCGCGCATCTCGTGAACGAATAGAATAGCCGGAAAAATCAAGCAAAATTATGAATTCTGCGCAAGAACTGATATATCCAAAACAAGGACATATGTCCGGATTCAATCAGTACATATGCCGCTGATTATTGCTGGGTCATGCTATCCGGCGCATCATAATGTATGCCGGACATTTGCCCTAAACAGAAAACCGCGGTAATTACACGCGCGCCAAGGCCGTACTCAACGAAAAAACGCTTTAATAAAAGATAAAATCGTGCAATATGCTCCCTCCTGGCAAAGGGCGAACAAGGCGCACGTGTCCAAAATGAATAATCGCAACATATAGGAAAGGAAACCGCGAATCATTGGAGACGCGGACCTGGCTGCGCGGAAATGGCTATTTTCACGCTTTGTGCGAGAACTTATTCGTAACTGAAAGGGGGAATGCACGATAATTTCCAGCAGGGACATATTTCCATACGCCTTGCCCCCTAATGCACGGGCTTATAATAACCTGCATGTGAACCCGCCCAATCATGTCGATCCATGCCTGAATGGTCCACACAATGCATAAATCGGTGTTGAATCACTCATGACAAGCTGGATTGACGGCGTGTCCGCCTTAAATTACGCTCATTGATTCACGGATAAGCAGAACCTGCAAAAACTCCTGCGCACGAATTAACATTCAGAGTAAGTTAAATAATAAATGAGGATCTTAAAGTATCAATACATGTCATGTAGATTTATTAGATATCAATATGTTAAAATACATCTATGCACTGTTATAAGGTAAACTTTGTGTATTTGTACAACTCAGTAGCATTAGAATGAGTTTCATGGTCTGTGTATCAGGGTAAAACAGCCAAAATATTCTACACATATGAATAATGGATGAATCTGGAATGGAATCAGCGTGCAGATTTTGATTTGCGCCGGAAATGTATGATCAAATTTAAAGAGTGCCTGTTACATGGAAAACAATTTAGAAGAAATGCGGCTGTGAACACAATGACAAATTATGATGAAATGGTGCGTTGAAACAGATCATGAACTTTTTTAGCGGTAAATATGGGTATATAAGTGTGATGATACAAAAAAACCACGAATAATTCCATGCAGTGGCTATAAATTATAAAAAACACATTTTTCATGATTTGCCAGCTACGCAAAAACATGCCACGTGGCCTCACGTGGCCTATAGTTCTATAAACAATGCAAAACGATACAATTTGCTTTAATTCAGCACAGTAGCAACCAAAGCACATTCCCATAGCAGGTGTCCGTGCCTTTATGTGCGGTTCACGGTGACTGCTGTAAATATTACTTTAAATACAAGGCTATTTAGTTCATACTGCTAGGAATACGGTTCAGCGTGAATGAATATGATGACAATTCACGAAATTATATGCAGAATTAGCGAATAAGTCGATATTGCCAGGGGCTTATTGCTATGCTAAACTTCATTCTTGGTATGAATAAGAACAGGGAGCGTTTTGCTGAACATGGAGAAATTCAAGATCGAGAGAATTTTTGACTACCCGCTGTCGGAAACTGTGGATTTCTTCATGGAAGGCGAAGACACGGTTTATGATTTGAAGCAACTTGAGAATGTCACGCAATGGAAAGTGCTCAAGGAGGATGATTCCCCGGAAAAACGGGTCGGGACAAAGGAATGGTGCGCGCACGCGCAGATACCAAAGGTGCTGCAGCACATCATATCGCCCAAAATGCTGACGTGGTACGAGCATTCCGAGTGGGATAAGATCCATAAAGTGTACCGGTTTAAAATTGAGCCGATTTATTTGAGTAAAAAGCTCAAGTGCCAGGGACAGACGACATTTACGCAGGCGCCGGGAAATAAGACGTCGCGCACGTTCCGGATTATGATTGATGTGCATATTCCCGTGCTGGGGAGTGTGGCCGAGAAGCTGATCGTGGACCTTTTGAGGAAGAACGAAGAGCAGGACTATGCTTTGGGCACTGAAGCGCTTGAAAAGGCCATGAGCGCATTGTTTAAGTCATAGCGTCTTCGACGACTTAAGAAACCCCTTTGAAAAGGTGTTTCTTAAGAATCTTCCCTAAACTTTCTGGCGAACAATCACCCGGCAAAAAGCGCGCCGGGCAATTGTCTCCTTGAATGATTGCCAGAAATATCCGAAAGAACCAGATTTCACATAGCCATTAGCTTGATTTGTCGTGGTTTACGCTTGAGAGGAATCCTGTGCAAAAACAGATTTCACGCCCGTCAATCTGCGGTTGCTCGCAGGAGCTGTACTGCGGCGTGCGCGGCGGCGCCGCAGGCCAGGAAGAACGCGGGATCCTGGTCCGGGGTCCGGCCCATGGTGGTGATGCGCAGGCCGTGTTTTTGCAGGGCCTGGGCGGCAATGGCGCCGTCGAATTCCTGGATATGGAATTTTTCCGCGAGGTTATAGTCCGCGATCTGCCTTTTAATCTGGGCGGCCTGGACCGGCGGAAGCAGGGGCAGGGGCAGGGCGGCATTAACGAACGTGGCGATGGCCAGGGCGGAGAGGGTGTGGTGGCTGATGCCCTGGTGGCGCGGGCGCGGGTCTGCGAAGGACATGCGGGGCAGGGCCAGGGGCGCGCCGTGCAGGGCCGCGGCCGCGTTGAGCAGTTCGGCCTGTTCCATGGCGCTGTGGCCCAGGGGTGTGCCGGTGCCGATGCTGCCCACGCCCATGGCCGCGATGATGATGTCCGCGCCCAGGATATGCCGGCAGGCGAGCAGGGCGGTGAACTTGTTCACGCAGTCCGCGTCGCCGCCCAGGGCCTGGCCGTATGTTGCAGTTCCGATGAGCAACCCTTTTTCCTTGAGCTGTTTCACGGTGCGTGAAAAGGGCAGAGCCAGGCATGCGGCGTCGGTCATCACGTACGCGGTGCGCGCTTTGCCGTTTGTCAATTCGTGAATAGCCGCGGCCACGGGGGCGACCATGCTGTGCAGGGTGGCGCACACCACGGGCGCGCCGCGCAGGGTGTCCGCATGCTTCATGGTTTCATGGTGGGGCGAGTCCTGCTCTTCGCAGCTCAGCACGCGGCACTGCAGGGGCGTGTAGTTGAGTTTCATGATGTGGCCCGGGCCCGGGGACAGGCCGCGCTCGGGCGCGGACAGGTTGGCGATCACGAAGTGCGCGCCGCCCGAGCCCAGGGACAGGGCCACGGCCGTGGTGTTGAGCAGCACCTCGCAACCGGGCGACACGGCCCCGGTGAGTTGCGGATAGGCGACAGCCTTTTCGCTTGCGCCCTCCACATCCACGCGCAGTTCCTGCACGGTGTGGTCCGCGCGCAGAATTTCCGTTACCGTGCCTTTGCGAATGCGAATCATATGCGCCTCCCGTTTCCTGGACACATCTTACCACGGCGCCGCAGCCGCCGCCAGAGGATGTTGTGCAAGCGGGCGCAGAGGGCGGTCTTCGACGGCTTACTACTGGAAGCACACAATAACTTCCATTTGAGGCGGCAGCGCTATTCTGCACACGGCGTCGCCCCGAGAAGGCCTTCCCCATCCCATAAATCCACCCCTGACACCCCTGTTCCCTGGATTCCGGGTCTCGGCCGGAATGAGGAGCGGATCGCTCATGTTGCGATTTTCATATAATGAGGAACGCCGCTGATTGGAAATATATTTCGCGCTCCTAAATAAATGAGGTTGCTTAAGAATCCTCCCAAAAAATTTTGACGGGCCATTGCCCGGCAAAAGCGTGTCAGGCAATGGCCGCAACAAATCAATCTGAGCGGATAAAAAACGGCGTCTGTAAAGAATATTGGTTGCGGGTGCGGGAAAAGCCGCGTTCATGCATCCAGGGCGCGGCGAACGGTTTTGCCAAGGGTTTCCAGTGTGAAAGGTTTTTGCACAAAGCCCTGGAAGCCGAGGCGCTCCAGTTCGGGGCTCTGGTCGTCCAGGCTGTAACCCGTGCAAATAACAACTTTCACGTGCGGGTCGGCGTTGCGCAGTTCCTGGAGCACGGCCACGCCGTCCATGCCGGGCATAATCATATCCAGGAGAACGAGGTCGATTTGTGCGCGCTGAGCATGGAATTGCTCAAGCCCCTGGGGGCCGGACCATGCGAGCACGGTCTTGAACCCCATGGCGCGCAGCAGCCTGTCGGACATACTCAGCACGTGATGTTCGTCGTCAATCACGAGAATGGTTTCAGTGCCTGACCAGGCGCGGTTTGCGGATACCGGCTTCTGGTCCGGCTGCGTGTCGGTGTGGTCCAGGGGCAGGAAGATATCCACGGTGGTTCCCTCATTGGTCCGGCTGCGGATAATGATGTGCCCGCCGTGGCCGGTCACGATGCCGTGGGTCACGGACAAACCCAGGCCCGTGCCTTTGCCCACGCCCTTGGTGGTGAAGAAGGGTTCGAGAACGCGGGCGCGCACGTCTTCGGGCATGCCCGCGCCTGTGTCGCGGATGCGGATGCGGCAGAAATCGCCGGCCATATCCTGGCCGCAGGAGTCACACACGCCGTTTAAGAACGTTTGGCAGACAGCGGAGATATGGATATCGCCGCCCTGGGGCATGGCGTCCGCGGCGTTGAGACAGATATTGAGCAGGGCCTGGTGGATCTGTGTTTTATCGATGGCGATCATGCTGTCGCTCAGTTCCCCGAAGCGCACCTGGACGCGCTTGGCCACGGTGCGCTCCAGCATGGGCGCGAGTTCTTCAATGGCGCGGCGCACGGACATGGGGCGCACATTGAGCTTATCTTTGCGTGCGAAAGCCAGGAGTTTCATGGTGAGGTCGCGTGCGCGCTCGGCGGCCAGTTTAATTTCATGGATATCCTCATGCAGGGGGTGGCCGGGTCCGGCGTCCATGAGGGCGAGTTGTGCGCTGCCCATGATCACGGCGAGCATGTTGTTGAAATCGTGGGCGATGCCGCCTGCCAGGCGACCCACGGCTTCCATTTTCTGTGACTGCAGGAGTTGGCTCTGGAGGCGTTTTTTCTCATGATCCGCGGCGGCGCGGTCCGTGATGTCGCGCGCCAGGGCCAGGATCACGGGGCGGTCATCAAGGGTGAGGCGGTTGAGGCGGATTTCCACGGGGTATTCGGATCCGTCACGGCGCTTGTGCGCGGTCTCAATGGTTACGGACTCACCGGGGCTCAAGGCCGTCCAGAATCTGGCGTTGCTGCGGTCCACAAGGCGCGCGTCAATGTCCGTCACGGACAGTGACGTGAGTTCCTGGCGCGTATAACCGGTCATGCGGCAGACGGCCTCATTCACGAGCACGAAGCGGCCGTCCATATCGTGGCAGAACACGCCGTCGGCCAGGTTTTCAAGGAGCGCGCGGAATCGTGCCTCGCTGTCGCGCAGGGCGCGCGTGGCTGCGCGCTGCTCGGTCATATCCACCATGGTGAAGATGATGCCCAGGTCGGGCTCGGACTCATCGATAAATGCGGCGTGCACGAGCACATGGGAGGAAGCGCCGTTCCTGGTGCGGATTTGTGCTTCCCCGCTGGCTGCGCCGTGCGCGTCGAAACCACTGGAAAGAACGTCGCGGAATGCGCGGAATGCGGACTCGGATGCAAAAAACATATCGGCGCGCCGGCCCTGGATGTCTTCCAGGGAATAGCCGGTGATGCGGCACAGGGAATCGTTCATCCAGCCGAGAAAGCCCTGGTTGATGGTGCCGATGCCGATGGGCGCGGCTTTGAAAATGCCTTTGAGCGTGGCCTCGCTCTGCGCCAGGCGCTGTTCCGTGAACTGATGGTCGCTGATTTCACGGATGAGATCTTCGGACATTGTGTGCAGGGTGGCGAATGCGGCGCGGTCCCTGCGCAGATTAAATAATACAAACAGGGCCACAGCGAGCAGAACCATGGATACCCCGCCAGCCGTGTACAGGGTCAGCGCGCGCCGGTGGTTCACGCCCGCGGCCTCCAGCACCCGGGCCGAGTCCGAGTATAGAATCATGGCCGCGTACTTTTTCTGCAGGGGCATGCCCGCGGCCACGACCAGGAAATCGTGATTTCTGTAGCGGAATTGCCCGGAAACAAGGTGCGGCTGCTTTTTGTTGTCAGCAACCTGCCTGCGGTAATTCTCCAGGGTGCGGCCAAGCTGCGCGTCTCTGGCATGCCAGGTTTTATTTTCTTCCCGGAATTCCTTTTCTATAAAACCGCTGACCAGAACCGTGTCCTGCCCGTATATGATAATTATATTTTCTACAATCAGAGACACATTGGAATCGGTCCGCTGTTTCGCCAGCAGGCTTTTATCGGGTTTGATATTAATGAGTTCAAAATTGCGTTTCTGGACAGCCTCTTCGATGAGCATGAGGGCCAGCCAGTTGCTTTTGATGGTGTTGCTCACGGCCTGGGTGCGGTAGGCCATGAGGTGTTCCATGGTCCGGTGGTGGCTGATGAGAGTCGAGTCGTGATCGAACCGGATAAAGGCCAGGGCGCCGAACCAGACGCCGGCCAGCAAAGCCGATGTAATCACGGCCAGCAGCGCCAGGTTTCTGGCATAGGCGCCGGGCGCAGGGGAAATTCGGTTTGTGTTCTGTGCCATAAAAAAGTACCTGCGCCTGACTGCTGCCGATACGGAATAGAAGCAGTTGTAAGAGAGGCGGACACACGGATCAACTATTACAGCAATTATATCGAGCGGGGGGGGGTTCCGGCAATTTTCCATATAAATGCCTGGCCGCTGCGCGGCGCATGGACTGCAACCACAGAAAACCGCGCCTGCGGGCAAGAGTAAATGTAAAGGGCGCACCATGAAAAACGCCCGCCTGGCTGGGCGGGCGCGGGGTATGCGATGCGGGGAATCGGGTGGATGTTATGACTGGTAAACGCGGGAGCGCAGGGTATCCACAGTGCGGCGCATTTCCGCGTCGTTATCGCATTCCTTTTTGATTTTGTCGCAGGATGTGAGCACGCTGGAGTGGTCCTTGTTGAAAACCGCGCCGATGGCCTGGAGTGTCATGTCGGTCATTTCGCGGATGAGATACATGGCCACATGGCGCGCGTGCACGATTTCCTTTTTGCGGCGCCGGCCTTTGACATCCTCGACCGGGATGCTGAAGTAGCGGCTGGCCACGGTGATGATCTGGTCGGGGTGCACGGGGCCGTGGTCATCGGGCGGGGCGATGTCTTTGATGATTTTTTCCACGAACTCGAGGGTGATTTCCTGTCCGTTGAGGTGTGCGTAGGCCACGATGCGGTTGAGGGCGCCTTCGAGGTCGCGGATATTGGTTTTTATGGTGGAGGCGATGAGGTCGAGCACGCCGTCGGGCATATCCATATCATCGGTTTCAAGTTTTTTCTGGAGAATGGCGAGCCGGGTTTCAAAGTCGGGCTCATTGATATCGGCGATAAGGCCCCAGCCCACGCGCGATTTAAGGCGCTCGGCAAGGGTGGGGATGTCTTTGGGCAGCCGGTCGCAGGTGATGATGATTTGCTTCTGGGCTTCGTAGAGATGGTTGAAGATCTGGAAGAACTCGTGCTGGGTGCGTTCCTTGTTTTGAAGGTACTGGATGTCATCGACCATGAGCAGGTCCACGCGCCGTGCGCGGTTTGAGAATTCAAAGAGCCGGTTTTCCTGGATTGAGGTGACCACATCGTTCACGAACGCGTCGGTGGTCACGTACTGAATGTTGAGGTTGGGGCGAGTGGCCTGGATATAGTGGCCCACGGCCTGCATGAGGTGTGTTTTGCCAAGGCCCACGCCGCCGTAGATAAAGAGCGGGTTGTAGGCTTTGCCCGGAGATTCGGCCACGGCCAGGGCTGCGGCATGGCACAGGCGGTTGCTGCTTCCCACCACGAAATTATCAAACGTGTAGCGCGGGTTCAGATAGCTGTTGGAGCGCGCAGGGGAGGGAGGCGTCCTGGCCGGCGGCGGATGGTTGAGAGACAGAAGCGGCGGCGGCGGGCTGATGGAATAGGCCGGGGCCGCGGGGGCGTGATGCTCGCATTCGAGTGCAGCGGCGATGCTGGGGTTTGAGCCGTTGCCGCCCCGTGCGTGGCTGTCTCCCTGAATGGCCACCAACGCGGTGTCTGTTCCCACGACGCTGCTCACCGTGTTGGCGATGAGTTCGCGGTAATTATCGAAGTATTCCATGGATAGCGTGGGCGGCAATTGCAAATGCATCGTGTTGTCATCACAGGTCAGAGGCTCGATGCGTTTCACGAACAGTTCGTAGGCCGGCCGGTTAATCTTTTCGCGGAGAATAGCTAACGTTTGTTCCCAGATTGTATCGACGCTCATAGGCGGTTGTCTTTTCTGTCCCATTATTTACGCCTGCCGGGCCGGAGTATGTGACCCGGAGCTTTTCAATTCGAATGTCTCCGGCAAACGCATTGAGATGATAACAAATCGGGTTTGATATTTCAACGGGGTCTGCGGGTTTTTTTAAAAATAAAATTCATTTTTTTTTCGCATGTTGCGAGACATGTGATTTTGAGACATTTCCCTCTTAAAACGGCCTGCTAAAAAGGCGTGGGAGGCAAGGCTTTTTGAGCGCGGCGGTTGCTTTTGGGCAATTCATAACACGAACCCGCCATCGGGTAAAATGGGCTGATCCTGTGATCAGTGTGTGGCAGTATTTCATGGCCGCGGCTGTGTAGGGCGCAAACAAAGGGTGCGGGAATCTGTGAAGACGCGCAATGCATGCATTGTCACGGGCGTGTGCGCACAGTGTGGTTTTGTTCGGATTTGTCTTGTACGCGGCATGCATGGCGCAGCAGCCTGTTCTTCTATATAGATAAGGAGATCGATTGATCGGGCCTGCCACATGCTTTTCCCATTCCCGGAATAGAGACTGCATTCTGTTTGAATCCATACGGCGTGCGCTTCGGTTTTTGCGATGTGTGCGTTTAATCGAGGCCGTCGGCATGGCCCGGATGCGCTTTCTGTCCGTGTGGTTCAGAAAAATAGCGATGCGTGCCCAGGGACTGGATGGCGACGCCGATGCGGTTGAGGCCGTGCGCATAGGCGGCGCAGCGCATGTCGATGCCGCGCCGCTCCGCAAGGCGGTACACGTTATGAAATTCCGTATCCATGATGGTGCGCAGCCTGGTGTGAACTTCTTCAAGGGTCCAGGAGATGCCGGATCTGTTCTGCACCCATTCGAAGTAGCTGACCGTGACGCCGCCCGCATTGGCCAGGATGTCGGGCGCCACAAATTTGCCGCGGCTGTTGAGGATGGAGTCGGCCTCGCTGGTGGTGGGTCCGTTGGCGCCCTCCACAATATATGGGGCCTTGATGCGCTCTGCGTTGTGCGCGTGAATCTGGTTCTGAAGCGCGGCGGGCACGAGCAAATCCACATCCAGTTCCAGGAGTTCCTGGTTTGTAATCGCGCCGTTATTCATGAAATGGGCCACGGAACCTTTGCAATAGGCGGTGTTGAGGGCCTTGGTTTCGTTTTTGCCGCAGATGACGCGGGGGATATCCAGGCCCTGTTCATTGAAAATACCGCCCTGTGAGTCGCTGACCGCGACCACTTTGTAGCCGTCGTTGTAAAGCAGCAGGGCCACGGACTGGGCCACATTGCCGAATCCCTGCACAGCCACCCTGATATCCCGCGGGTTCCATTTATTGATATTTTCTATTTGTTTGATGCAGTAATACGCGCCGCGGCCCGTGGCGTCGGCGCGGCCCAGGCTGCCGCCCAGGGGGATGGGCTTGCCCGTGATCACGGCCGGGGTGTGCTGGCGCTTGATTTTGGAATATTCGTCCATCATCCAGCCCATGATCATTTCATTGGTGTACATATCGGGCCCTGGCACATCGATGCCGGGACCGATAAAGTCAGCGATCTGCTGGATGAAGGAGCGGGACAGGCGTTCGAGTTCCATGTGGGACAGGGTTTTGGCGTCGACCGTGATGCCGCCCTTGGCGCCGCCGAAGGGCAGGCCGGCCACCGCGCACTTGAGGGTCATCCAGAAGGCGAGCGCCTTGACTTCGTCCATGTTCACATCCGGATGATAGCGGATGCCGCCTTTTGTGGGCCCGCGGGTGTTGTCGTGCTGCACGCGGTAGCCGTCGAAGATCTGGAGCCGGCCGTCATCCATGCGCACGGGAATGGACACTTCGAGCGTGGCCTTGGGGTGCTTGAGTTTTTCCAGAGGCTCCTCATCGATGTCCGCGTAGGGAAATGCGCTGTCCAGGCGCTTGATCGCGTCCTGGAAAATTCCGTCTTCCTGGTTGCTCATCGGGGACAGTTCCGCCTTTCGAGTCGTGATGCCCGGCCCGCATTATTATCAATACCCGGCTGCCAACATGTCAAACAGCCAGGCGCTTTAACGGGTTCCGGTTGCTTGTATACTCAGCGGGTGCTATTCTCTGAAGTATAGGGGGGCGTGAGGGCCGCGCCCGAGTTGAACACGGGGAGATGAGCGCGCCATGCCGGATAATGAAGTAGCGGTCTATTGGGATTTCGAGAATATTCATGCGTCACTGTGCGACCTGGTGCACGGGCAGGGCTGGTATCGGAAGAACGCCCGCGAGAAGCAGCAGAACCTGGTTAAAATCGACGCCATCGTGGAGTTCATCTCAAGCCTGGGCCGCATCAACATCCATAAAGCCTACTCCAACTGGACCAACTACATCTGCTACAACAAGGAATTGCAGCACCACTCCATGGACCTGATTCAGTTGTTCCACCGCGGGCCGCACAGCAAGAACGGCGCGGACATCCGCATGGCCATCGACGTGATCGAGGACATCTCCCTCAACCCGCATATCAATGTGGTGGTGATCATCGGCGGGGACAGCGATTACATCTCCATCGCCCAGAAAGTGCGCCAGAAGGGCAAGAGCATCATCGGCATCGGCGTGCGCGAGACCACGAACCAGTACTGGATGAAATCGTGCAACGAGTTCAAGTACTACGCCAGCCTGCTGGTCAAGACCTCGTCCACCGCGGACCTGGAGCAACTGGGCTACGAGGAAGAGGACCTGGACCTCGACGACGCCAAGGAGCTGCTGCGCAAAACCGTGTCCATGCTGGCCTCGGACGCCGGGGAGAAATTCGCACTCAAAGGCGCAATCAAGCCCATGATGATGCGCCTGGACCCCACATTCGACGAAAGCAACTACGGGTTTTCCTCATTCAACAAACTGTTGCAGAAATGCCATGACGTGGTCAAAGTGCAGCCCGGCGAATTCGACCACCATGTATTTCTTGTGGAAGCCAAAAAGGAACGTGCGGCGGCCCCGGCTCAGGCCGCGCGCCCGTATGAAGCGCTGCTCAAAAAACAGCAGGTGCGCCTGCCCCAGAGCGTGGGCCTCAGCGAAGCCATGGACGCCGCGTGGCGCGTGTTCCGCGATGGCGGGCCCCTGCCCTCGTTCGACGCGTTCCGCGACCGCCTGCACGATCTGCTCCAGGCCGGCCGGCCCGGCAACCCCGTGGCCGACGCCGACGCCGGCAAAATCAAGCAGATGATGTACAAATCCTTCTCCTTTTCGTTCCGCATGGAAAACGGGCAGCGCGGCATCTGCCTGTCCCCGGCCGTGGAGAGCGCCCAGGCCCTGCATGAGCGCGTGCTCATCATGTTGACAAAACGCATTCTCGACAACATGGAAGAGGATGATATCGATGTGCCCGCCCTGGCCGACCTCTTTTACGGCGACCGCACCCGCATCGACGATGTGAACCGGATTCTGCATCAATACCAGAACCACTGACGCACGCGCGGAAATCCGCGCCTCACGTTTCCTCCCCGCATTCACGAGTGATGCTCAGGCATCCTGTCCCCCCGCCCCGCGGTCCGGGGCTTCGCCCGGCCCCGCGGCCGGAACGCGGTGCAGGTTATCCCAACCGGTTTGTCTGCTGTCCACATCCATACACGTCAAAAAGCCCGCGCGCGGTTGACATGCATATACCGGGATGCTCCGGGCGGCGATGGCGGCCGCGTGGATTGTGCGTTTGCCGCGCATGGGGCTAAAATGGATGGGTTGATTTTCTATATATGTTTTTGAGTCCACGAAAGCGGGCGGGAGTTTATGGAACCGTTCACCGTGAAATTTTCACGCAAGGCGAGCTGCATACTCGTGATATGCGCGCCCCTGTTCATCTTCGGCGGATTGTTCATTTTTATGAAACTGTCGGAAATGAGCGCGGACGGCGAGCCCATGATTTTGAGGGTGATTCAAGGCGCGGGCGGCGCGTTGTTTACGGGCGCGGGCCTGTTGCTGTTCGGGTTCGGGTTTAAGAATTTCATATGGCCGCAGGCGCTGTTCACGGCGGGCGCCGAGGGGCTTGTGCTGCATCTGACGCGGCGCACGAACGGGCTGCGGCGGCTTACGGTGCCGTGGCGCGAGATTTGCGCCATTGAGAAAAAGGAAGTGCGCAAGCCCGGGCAGACGCGCAGCGTGATATGCCTCAGTTTCAGATTGTGCAACGCCAGGGTGTTCCGCGGGTTCGCAGACGTGGACAAGGTGCTTGCGCGCAACGCGTATTACGACGAGAAAGACGAGATTCATTTTTCCTGCTTCCATTTCAATCCCGCCGCGGATGTGTGCGAGAAACGGTTCAAGGAATTTCTGGATTTGTACGGAGCGGGCGAAGACGCCGGGGCAGCGCCCGCACTCCCGCGCGGGGAGCACTGGGCTGATTCCATGCAGCGGATTATGGCGCCCATGGTTTTCGGGGTGCTTTTTGCGGCCTTTTTCGCAGCGGGTATCGCAAGCATCGGCGCGGGTGCGTGGTATCTGGCCCAGGGCAACGCCACGCGCGCCTGGCCGCACACACAGGGCCTGGTGCTTTCTTCCCGGGTCCGGCAGACCGATGACAGGGATGATCCCGGATACTATGCGGAAATCCGCTATGAATATTCCGTGAAAGGGAAGACGTATAAATCGCACAAAATATTATTTGTCGAAGAAGTTTATGCAGAGAGGGCAACCGCGCAGAAACTGGTAACGCGCTATGCCGCGCACAAGCAGGCGCGGGTCTATTACAATGCAAAGCGGCCCGCGGAATCCGTGCTCGAGCCGGGCGGGAATAATTCCTTTATCGCGTTCATCGTGTTGGGTGCGTGCGCGCTGGGGGTGTGCGTGCTGCTGTACGTCAAGCGCCCGCGGCGCGGCGCCGCCGGATAGCGGCGCGAAATGTCTTCGACGACTCAGGAACCCTTTTGAAAATGGGTTCCTTGAGAATCCTCCCGAAACTTTTTGGCGGGCAATTGCCTCATTGCGTGCATTGCCGGCCATGTCCGCATAGCAGGCATGGCGGGCTTGTTTTTGCGGATCAAGTATCAGAACCATCCGAGACGTTTCACGCATTATTATCCGGGTTGGCTCTATGGCCGGGTCGCGCAGGAATCACAGGAAGACGATGTACCAGAGCCCGTTTACGCGCACAGCCTGGATTTCGTCGTCTTTGAGTTCCGTATCTCCCTTCTGCTGCGAGCGCATGGTGATCATGCCGCAGGCCTGGGGCGCGGGCATGCCCAGTGTGGTGAGGTCTCCCAGGCTCTCGGTGTCGCATTCGATGTTTTTCGTTTCAGCAACTATGCATGATACCAGCGGATTTGCCTGCATCTCGGCGCGGAACTCGGCCTTGAATGCTTCCAGAGGGTCCAGGCCCTCTTCTTCCGCGCTGAAAGCGCCCATCATTTCCATCATCAGGCTGAAGGAATTGGGCTCGATGAGGTTGAGCAGGGCGTCGATGTCGGCGTTGAGTCCGGCCGCGCACAGGGCCTGCCCCACGGATTGCAGGTCCGAAGCCCCTGATGCGGGCGCTGGTTCTGAAGGCTCGATCACGGGTTTATCGACCGTGGGTGTTACGCACGTGACCGGCGCGGGCTGCGGCTGTGTGATGGCGGGTTTGGACAGATCCTGGTCCCAGGGCCAGGGCTCGTCCCAGGCCGCGGGGCCGCTCCAGGCCGCCGGGGCCGCAGTGGCCATGGACACGCAAATGGCCAGGCCGCCCAGAATCGTGAAGAATTTGCTTTTCAGTGATGTCATTGCACACGCTTCCTTTCGGTTGTCTGGTGATACAGACAGTTAATAATATACAAAGTTCCAATAAAGTAACATATGTCACATTTTGAGCGCGCCGCGGCATGGCCGGGCGCATATCATGATTTGGCGCGAAAGGGGATAAAGGACAAGGCCGGTCAGATTTTATGGCTCAGCACCGCGATTGCCCCGGAGTGCGCAATGCAACTATAATGGGCGCGGCGGGCATGATTACAACGCAGCACCAAGGACCCGCCCCCTGGACGCGCCGCATGAACAGCATATCCCACGAGCCTCACAGCGCATTTCCCGCGGCGTACGCCAAGGCCTACGAGCTATTGCTTGATGCCTGCGCGTCCGGATCCGCCCCGTCCCGGCATTCCGCGGGCGCTGTGCTCGACGGGTTTGTGTTCCTCTGCCATTTGCAGAGCGCCGGGTACCTGTGCGCAGACACGGATTTCCTGCGCCGCGGATTTGCTCCTTACAAGAACAAACCGCGGGGCGGCGAATATCACCGGCGCGTGCTGCAACCCCTGGTGCGGGCCCTGGCCGGCGCGCGCGGGCCCGGCGCGGAATTGCTCGGGGCCGGAATTGCCCGGGCCGGACACCCGGCCCTTGGGAACCGGGTTTACCAGCACCTTCTTGAAATCCTGTGGGATCCCTTTGAATACACCCTGGACGAGCGCGCGCCGGCCGGCGCCCGCGCGGCTGTGGGCCCGGACATGCCGGGCGCGGCGTTTGAAACCGCGGTGCTGCCCATGCTGCAGCCATCCGGCAACAACACGCGCCGCAGCACCGGCTCCTATTACACATCGCGCGCCGTGGTGCGGTTCATGTGCCGCCAGGCTTTGGGCGAATACCTGGCTTCGCACCTGGGCCGGGATGCTGCGGGGCGCGCGCAGATGCACGATGCGCGCGTGTGCGCCGCAGCGTTTCTGGACCTTGCAGATCCGGATTCCCAATCCGCGCCCAGCGCCCATGAAACAATCGGGAAACTCATCACCAAAAAGCAAGCGGGCAGCATGCTGCAGGCATTGAAAAACTGCCGCGTGTGCGATCCGGCCTCGGGCGCGGGCGCATTCCTTGTTGGCATGCTGAACCTGATGCAGGCCGCGGCCTCGCTTCTGCACCGCCGCATCCTCGGCGCCGAAATGCCGGATTGTGAAACCGCGGCCCTGGCGCGCCATTTTATCGGGGAGCGCCTTTACGGGGTTGACATTCAGCAACAAGCCGCGCGCCTGTGCGCCATGCGCCTGTGGCTGGCCCTGCTCCACGCGTCGCCGACCCCGGCGCCCGGCGCGCCGGATACGCCCGCGCCCCTGCCGCCGCTGAACCACAACATCGCGCGCGGCGACAGCCTGCTGCAGGAACTCGAAACCAGGCCGCCCCACGGCGCCCCGCCCTTTTCATGGCGCGAAAATTTCGACCGCGTATTCCGGGAAAAGGGCGGATTTGATATTCTCATCGGCAACCCGCCCTACGGGTTTCGCGGCGTGCTTGACGCGCACACGCGCCGCATCCTGCGCGTCGAACTCGGCATCGCGTTCCCGTCCGGAGACATAGCCGAACCCTTTATCACGCACCTGCCGCACCTGGCCGGCAACGCGCACTGCGTGCAAGTGTTCATCGTTCCCAAGAAATCATTGTACGGCCGGTCCTGGGCGCGTGTCCGGGCGTTCTGGAGCCGCGCGCGCGTGCTGTGCCTGGCCGACGCGGGCAAGGCCTTTCCCGGCGTGCTTCTGGAACAGGCCGTATTCGCCCTGGCGCACGGGGCGGAGCCCGCGCAGGCAAGCAGCGATTCAAAGGACACCGCACCCGCCGCGCACATTGAAATAGCAAGCCTGGCCCCGGGTGCGCGCGCCCTGCAGAGCCACGGCCGGTTTCCCGCGGAAACCATATTTCACCCGGACACCGGGGCCGCGCACATTTACCGCGGCATTGCCGGCGGGCGGCTCGCGCGCACAATCCTCGACAATGCGCATCCGCCCGGCAAATCCCCGGTGCGCGCCTGCATCGGACTCACCGGCGTAACATCATACCTTACGCGCGAGCCCGAGCCCGGCAGCCTGCCCTGCATCAAAGGCGCGGACATCCGCCGCTGGGGCCTCAACAGCGAACGCTACCTGCGCGCGCAAGCCCTGGGCCGCGCAGCACCGCACATCCTGTTGCGCCACACGGGCCCCGCGGAAAAAGTCGTGGCCCAGAAAATCATCGCATACATTGGCCGCCCGCAGCCGCACATTAAAATCACCGCCATGGTGGACCGCGCCCGCCGCGCGGCCCACGACACCGCGATCCTTGTCACCTGCGCTGACCCCGCTGTCACCGCGCCCGTGCTCTGCGCCTGGCTCAACAGCACACTCGTAAGCTGGTACGCCTGGAACATCACCTACAACCGCGCCGTGCGCACCATGGACCTGCTCGAATATTACCTGCGCCAGATCCCCTTCCCGCGCCACATCCCCGCCCAGGCCCGCCGCGCACTCCAAACCCTGGCCGCTCAAGCGGAAAGTGGAAACGATGTGCAGGCGGACATCGATGAAATCATTTGCAGTTTGTTTGGAATT
>Ga0351884_1002_pt1 | contig 92916 bp, 56 predicted proteins | sample BONcelFGM3001F15_FD_206773 | JGI IMG/M metagenome (GOLD analysis project Ga0351884, IMG submission 206773) | Enriched cells from coal bed in the Powder River Basin, Montana, United States - BONCAT cells FGM rep3 HSBNCT.FGM.300.1.F15 ...
GAAATTGAATGAAGCAAAGTACCGATCGATGTTCGAGAATATGGTGAGTGGTTTAGCGCTACGTGAATTAATTGAAGATGATTCGGGGAATTACATAGATACCCGCATTCTGGAAGTTAATAGCGGTTTTGCTGAAATGACATCCACCATCCGCAATAAAATCATCGGGAAGACTTTTACTGAAGTCAATTATCAACCTGAGAGTGAAAGACTCAACGAATACATTAAAGTGGCAAAATCCGGCAAACCGGTTTCATTTGAACAATACTTTAATTATTTTAAAAAATATTTTCATGTTACGGTATTCAGCCCTAAGAGGAAATTATTTGCCCTAATCATGGATGATATAACTGAAAGAAAAGAATCTGAGATAGCCCTTAAGGAAAGCAAAAATAGACTTGAGGAAGCGCTTGATGAACTAAAGAGTACACAGAAGCAATTGTTATTGAATGAGAGACTGAAATCCCTGGGACAGATGGCGAGCGGTATAGCCCATGATATTAATAACTCATTAGCTCCGATTTTAGGATATGCCGACCTCCTGCTTACGAATAAATCAAATGAAAAAATTTCAAGACAGCTTGGAATGATAAAAACTGCAAGTCTTGATATAAAAAGGACAATAGAGCATCTTAGGGAATTTTATAGATCCAAAGATAACGATGAGCTTTCGGAATTTATTCAAATAAATCATATCATAAAAAGCGCTATTGAGCTGACCAAACATCGATGGAAAACTCTCCCTGAATCAGAAGGTAAGTCGATCCGTATAAAAACAGATTTTCAAAAAGATTTGGATTTCGTGAAGGGCAATGAAAGTGAACTTCGTGAATCAATTATAAACCTTATTATGAATGCTTGCGATGCCATGAATAATCAGGGGCAGCTTATTTTCCGCACTTATACTTCCAACCACATGGTAGTTTTTGAATTAACCGATGACGGTTTAGGAATGGATGAAAACACACGAATGCATTGCCTTGAACCCTTCTACAGCACCAAAGGCAATAAAGGAACCGGACTGGGACTATCCATGGTTTATGGCATCATTAAACGGCATGATGGTGAGATTCAGATTGACAGTGAACCGGGCAGAGGTACTACAATCCGCTTCATATTTAATGCAGTTAACGAAGAGATTAAAAATCTTCCTATCGCTGCTTCCATAACTATCCCTCCGCTTAAAATACTTTGCATTGATGATGACCCGGCTGTGCTTGAAATAATTAAAAATATTTTGACCGAGAATGACCACCGCGTTACAATATCCGAAAAAGGTGAAGACGGAATATCAATTTTCATTGAAGCAATAAAAGCCAATCATCCCTTCGATCTTGTTATAACGGATTTGGGTATGCCGCAAATGGACGGCAAAGAGGTTGCTAGAAATCTCAAATTGATTGATTCCGATGTACCGGTCATTTTACTAACCGGATGGGGTTCATTCATTAATAAGGAGGAATTAACAGAAATTGATTACGTATTAAGTAAACCGATAACTGTAGATGATCTTCTAAATGCTTTCAGCAAAATCTTCATCGAAAAATGACCGTTATTATTAATGCTGTTTATGTTGTTATAACGAACTTCCAGCTGTTATCATAACGATAGTATCTAGATCAAAGCATATCCCATATTTTTAAGGATACTCATTTTAAATCCGGACATTAATGCTTGACTTTTAATATAAAAATATTAAATTTATATTAATAAAAGGGAAAGCGAATGAAACGATTTAAATTTTTTTTAATCATTTATTTTATAATTTTATTTGCAATGGTTAATCCGGGTTGTTACCAGCTTGCAAATGAGACCCTCCTGCATAATGATATTGAATCCACCCATGGTTTTAAAATTCTAAGCATAAGGCTTGTAGACGAATCGGAGATTTTTTTTGATTCACATGGAGGCAGATATTTTTTCCATGAATCAGGAGCCAAGAAATATTGCGCAATTATCGGTGTTGATACCACAAATAAATTTGTCGAAATCAACCTCAACCGCGTATTATCCTTAAATATAGAACAATCCGAATCCACCGGCGCATTAAAGACACTTGGAATTTTTATGCAGCTTCCGTTAATATCTTTATCAGTAGTCTTATTGGGCGCTATTTCCGGCGCAAACTGTCCTGGATTTTATATACAAAGCGATAAAGAAATATACAATTTGGAAACGCAATTGCTGCAAGGAGCATTTACATCAATAGGCAAACGAAGCGAGAAGCATCTGTTTGAATCCATTTCCGCAAGGGATAGCATCATCCGCATAATGATTCGCAATGACAATCTTGAAGAGAAACAGTATTTGGATAAAGTTCGGCTCATGGGCTTTTTGCATGCTGATACTACCACCATCATTAACGATGAGAACAATTCTTTTTACGAAATATTTGAATCAGATACAATTTATAGGGAGAGTTCGTCTTTGCAATTTACAAAAACCGGTAGCCCCCTTCTCAATCCGTCTGACCAATCATTATATGATTCAATTTATCTTGAGATTCCCTGCAAAGAATCAGATTCCGCGCAACTTATAATATCCGGCTCTTCACTATTCGGAGTAAACGAGGCTATGAACCTTCTTATCGGTTCAAAAACCGGAAGACTGGAAGCATGGTATCAAAATCCGATAGACAATAAAAACGAAATTAATGATTTTCTTAATCTCACATCCAAATCCGGAATAAATAGATTATTAATAAAACAGATGGTTAATAATGAATATGTAAATATCCCGGGTATGCTTCCATTCAACACAATAAAAGAGGATAAAAAAATAATTACTATTTTTAATAAAGAAAAAAATAACGTTAGTATAAAATTGCTGATAACTCCGCCAAAACTATTTTGGGATATAAATACTATATGTATTGCTAAATCCACACGCCGGATAGTACCAACCGAATTAAAGATGATAAATGCATTTGACCATGGTAATAATGCGAGGATAGCAACGCTTTCAAAGGAAGATAATAAATATTTTATCATGCCGGATAAAAACGATCATGTGCTGATCAAATTTGAGAATAGCGCGGGATATAAAACTTACGCGCTCGAAGTTTCGGGATATTACGAAGTTTACAAAGACAAAATAGTTTCAAATAAAATCAATACCTCCGCCTATGTTTCTGATCCTGAAAAGCTTCTGCTGCTTATACATCAAAAGTTTTCGGAATCAACTAAAAATATATATTGTGATTTACCATAGTCAGTAAATACAGAGGAAAAAATGAGAGGGATAATTCTTTTTAGGTTTCTCATCTGGATGTTTTTTTTATCGATTTTAACTTTTTATTCACAAGCACAATCGGGTAACCTAAATACAGATAAGAAATTGCTGCTGATTACAAAGGTTGACAGCAGCATAATAGCGGGTCTCTATTTCGATACCGTCGATAATTCCATTCGGGCGCTTACAACTGAAGGAACAATAAAAATTCCTTTTGACAGTATTTATTCCGTTATATTCAAAAAGAAAGAGAAGCCGGGAGTTTTTTATCTAATGAGTGGAATTTTAAGTTTCATGGGGGGAACCGCTTTTTACCAAATGGATCCGGATTGGAAAGAGAATAGATATGGGGTGATTCTTCAGATGGCGGGACTTTTGAGCTGTTACTCCTACGCTGCCGCTGAACCTGAAGAGGTGGATTTCATATTCTATCTTAATCCTAAAGATAGAAAGATTACCAAACGGGAAATTCAGGCAAAAATATCCGACTATCTGATTACGAGACCTGAGGGTAACCGCTTCTCGATTTTTATGAATTCCGGTTTCCAGTTCAGCACATTTACAGACCGCTTTTCCAAAAGGTTTGCTTATCGAAGTAATCTGGTCAGCTCTCACAAATTGAACATATTAAGAAATTTAGGAATCTCAATTCCATTCTATAACGGATTTGAGGCGGGAATATCATACTTAAATCTTGATGAACCGGATTGGCAATTATACAATTTTAAAGTGAACTCAAATATTCATATTACAACCGAATTCAGATCAAGCGCTATTCACTTAACACTACTTCATAAATTTAAACTTTTTGATGACAAACTCCAGATGTTGACGGGTCTTGGTATCGGTCAACGAAAAATAAAATACAAATTATTTGCGGAATCCAAAACATGGCAGCCCCAATCAGCTGCTCCGAGTGAGGTAATAACCGTTACAGACGATATTAACGATAAATATTTTAGCGCCGGCCTTGATCTGAACATTTTATTTAAGGTTTCACGCGTACTTCGAATGGGTCTCCATTTGGATTATTTACTTCTTCCCAAAATCGTTACCCAACCGATCAATATGGTGAATTATCCCGGAAGCTCTATTGACTGCGGAAGCGGAAGTTTCGGATTTAATTTCGGCTTAAATTTATAAGACAAATTATGCAATCGACACATACAGCAATAGCGAAGATTCTCCGGACGCGATCAGCATAAGGTATATGTAAAATGATGTTCTTATTGTTCAAATATAATTTGTGTTTATAAGCGACCAAAAATACAGCTGCTTGAGGGGTAGTGGAACAAATCCCCTTTTATAATTTTTATCTTGCTTTTCTAAATGATTTGAGTAAATTTAAAAGTGTAACCGTAAGGATAAAACAACTGCATTGTAATAGAATCCAATTCTATCGAAAAAGATCAATTCTATATCCATCTTATTAAAAATTATTATTATCTAAATACAATATTTTTTAAAAAAAAATGGAGGAATCATGAGTCAAGTAAATGTATTTGAAATCACGGGTAAATTAAACGTCGCATTCGATACCGAGCACAAGGCTATTATCGACAAATGGACGAATTACGGAGTTACTCTTGCGCAATTCGAGGACGCGGTTCTGAAGAAAGGATTAGATTATGCAAAGGCGCATGGAGCAAAATCATGGATAGTTGACTCCAGCGCAGCAAAGGGAGCATTTTCCCAGGAAATTCAGGACTGTATCGGTTCAAAAGTATTTAAAAAATTCTCTGAAAATGGAATCAAACACTTCGTTACAATCACATCTCAAAGCGCAGTCACGAATTTGTCGATAAAAAATTATCAAGCTAAAGCTGGTCCGCATGGACTTAAATTGGTTGAGGCGACAAATCTTGAGGACGCTTTGAAATGGCTTAAGTCAAACGGATAAAGACTTCAGGAAAATAGTTACTTATTGGGTTGAAAAAGAGATTGACTTGATAATAAGTAGACTTACATAATAAAAAATAGTCATGACACATTACTTTTTTTAAGGTAGTATTACTACAAGAGAGTAATGTGTCATTTTTTATTAATCATAATGTCCAATTTGAGATTTCACTACCCTACCGCCTGAAAGGGAATCTGCGCCTGTCCTCATTCTTCCAATCTTGAATCCAGGCGAATAATTTTTCTTCCCCTTAAATTGAGGAAGCCATTTGGATTCTGCATCCAACATTTCATCAACCATGTTGCGTATTTCATGGGGCGCAAGAGCAGCTGAGGTTAATGGATCTAATAAACATGCATGAAAAACAGCCTCAGGATCACCTTCTACAGCAGCCTTTACTGCAATCTCCTGAACTGAAATATTTGACCGGCATAAAGCGGCACAATGGATTGGTAATTCACCAACATGGGTAGGATGCAACCCAAGATGATCGACAAATACAGGCACCTCAACGCATGAGTCGAACGGCAGGTTTGTGATATAGTTTTTGTTAAGGACATTACCCGCAAACCTTGTAATATTATTTGTTATTTTCGAATCCATAATTTTGCAGGCATATTCAACTGATTTGTGATTTGAATCAAACGGTATTGTTTTAATACCTCCGGCATAATCATTCATCTCTTTTTTATAATCTTCCAGACCTTCGGTACACATCCTTAAATAGGCTCCGGTTTCTCCCGAAAAACCGGGACCGCCGAATAAATCCTGCAAATCTTTCCGGTTCCTGAAATATGGAAGATACTCGGATAAATGTCCGGAACTCTCCGTCATAAAATATCCGGTTGCTTTCATCATTTCAAAACGGTATTCCTCACCTTTTATTGTTCCCTCTTTTTCCAGTTTTTCCCACATCAGCGGATATAAATCTTTTCCATCATGCCGGAATTTCAAAAACCAAGCCATATGATTTATACCGGCAGTTAAAACATCAACCTCTTCATTATTGATATCGAGCCATTTACATAATAAATTAGTAGTATGCTGCACTCCATGGCACAATCCTACGGAGGCAATATGGGGAAATTCTTTCTGCATAGCCCATGAACAGATAGCCATTGGATTTGCATAATTCATGAAAATGATATCCGGCGATACCTCCTCCATAACCCTAAGCATTTCAAATAAAGCCGGAACATGCCTCAATCCACGGAATACACCGCCCGGATTGACTGTATCGCCAACACACTGATCGATGCCATATTTCAATGGAATCTCAATATCAATTTTATATGGTTCCAAACCGCCAACCTGAATCATTGAAATTGCAAAATCGGCTTTCAGTAGGGCTTTTTTTAGGTCAGTAGTAAACATGAAAGAACATTTGAGTCCATTTTGCTCTTTCATCCTCTGCATTACATCATATGTTGTCTTTAATCTGGCTTCATCGATATCCATAAGAACAATCTCCGAATACTTCAGAGAATCATAGCTCAGAATATCCTGAACCAGCATTTTACAAAATCCTGCGCTTCCCGCGCCAATCATTGTTATCTTTGGCATAAAAAGATCCTTAATAATTTTAGATTTTCGATAAAATTATATTTTCAGGTTTCCGTCAAAAATTGTAATCGCCTTTCCGGCAATGAGTACCCTTCCTTTATCAGAATTCAATTTTAACTCACCGCCTCTTTCTGAAGTTTGAAACGCGTGAAGTTCTTTTTTATCCAATTTATTACTCCAGTATGGATATAGGGCTGAATGGGCTGAGCCTGTAACAGGATCTTCGTTAATTCCGGCATGGGGAGCAAAAAACCTTGAGACGAAATCATATGAACCGGATTTTGCGGTTATTATAATTCCCCGCACCTCAAACTTTGCCAATTGTCCAAAATCAGGAATCAGTTTTTTTACAACATCTTCCGATTCCAATTCAGCAAAATAATCAAATTTACTTTTACCCATAAATATTATTTTTGCGCCAAGATTTTCTTCCATACCTTTAGGGATTTCAACAGCAGAAACAGGAGTTTCAGGAAAATTCAGTTCTATCCATTCATTATCCTTTTTTGCTGTCAGAAGACCGCTTTTAGTTTGAAATTTTGCGATCTCATTTATGGAAAGGTAATCTTTTTCCCAAAGTACATGAGCAGATGCCAAGGTGGCATGTCCGCAAAGATCGACCTCAACCTTTGGGGTGAACCATCTAAGCGAATAAACATCACCGGTCTTTCTGAGAAAAGCAGTTTCCGATAGATTCATATCTGCTGCCAAGCCCTGCATCCAGCTATCCGGCATTTCCTGATCCATAATGCAAATTGCAGCGGGATTCCCTTTAAAGGGCCTATCTGCAAAAGCATCAACTTGAAATATTTTCATTTGTTATAAAACTCCAATAAGTTTAATGGATGAGTAATCAATATTTTTGCTCCTGATTCTACAAGTTCATCAGCCTTTCTGAATCCCCACAAAACACCGATGGGGTACATGCCTGCGGATTGCGCGGTCTTCATATCAACCTTAGTATCACCGAGATACAAAAATTCCGAGGATGATAATCCCATCTTTTCAGCGATCTCTAAGGCTGATTCCGGATTTGGCTTTTTGGGTATTCCATGTCTTGCGCCGAGAACAATTTCAAAATCATATCTCGAAAGAAATTTTTCAATTACTTTTTGAGCTGTATCATCCGGTTTATTAGTCAGAATAGTTTTCCGTACCCCGAGGACAGATAATCCTTCCAGCAACTCAGGAATTCCCTCGTAGGGTTTTGTCTTTTTCGCCCAATTCTTTCCGTACTCGGATCGCATCATTTGATAAGCATTTTCAATTATATCCTCCGGTAAATTCTGAGGAAGGGCTCTTTTTACCAGAATTTCCAATCCGTCACCGACAAAATATTTGTATGATTCTATCGGGTGCTGAGGAAAATTCAGTTTTTTTAGAACATTATTCATGGAATCACCCAGATCATCAATCGTATCGAGTAAAGTTCCATCCAGATCAAATAATACAGCTTTGTATTTCATAATTGCCTGTAATAATTAACAATCTATTTCTATGAAAGAATGATATCAATAACTTTTTTAGTGTCTGAAAAATCCGTCAGAATATGATCAGGTTCATATTTTGCCAATTCTTCGATAGAGTACTCACCGGTTGCAACCGCGATAGATTTGACTCCTAAATGTTTTCCGCAAAGAATATCATTTTTGGTGTCACCAATTACCACGATATCTTTTCCTACAAAAATTCTACCCGAAAGATGAAATGCCCTATCCCTGCAGATATTCACTAAGCGGGACCGGTCTGCATGATCGGAACCGAATCCGCCGAATAATTCGCCATTGTATAAAAAATAATCCTGAATATTAAACAGGCTGAGCTTCCAAAGGGCGGATTTTTTCAAATTTCCTGTTAACAATCCTAACAGAACATTTTCAGTATCGGAACGAAGTTCCTCCAATAGAGGAAGAACTCCATTCAAAAGTTTTTTCTTGTGTTCATTTGTGGAAGTATTCATTTTCAGAAAGTCGAAATAGCGGTCAAGAACACCATGCATTTTCTTTTCGATTTCCTCCTTTGACGCTCCATAATACTCAAGCACATCACTAAGTATCTGCATATCTGTACCGCCTGCCAGGGAATAACTATCAGGGAAACCGTCAAAACCGAACACATCCCTGATGGCTGCACCCAGGGATTTCCTTCCAGCTCCATCGCAAAAAAGAAGAGTGCCATCTATATCAAAAAGAACTAACTTCATTTTTTATCTTCAACCACTTTATTGCGAAGTATGCCGATTTTTTCAATTTCAACTTCAATTATGGAACCCGGGAGCAAATATTTAGGCGGATTCTTGAAATGGCCTACACCACTTGGAGTGCCGGTGCTGATTATATCCCCCGGAACAAGTGTTATATTCCTGGATACGAACTCAATCAGTTCCGGAATTTTAAAAATCATTAAATTAGTATTTCCATCCTGCATTAACTCACCATTAAGCGTCGTCTTAATTGATAAATTCTGCGGATCAGGTATCTCATCCTTTGTTACTAAACAGGGACCAAAAGGCGCAAAGGTATCTAATGATTTAGCTCTAACCCATTGGCCTTCCGAGAACTGCAGATCCCTGGCGCTTATATCGTTCATAATAGAATAACCGAAGATATAATCAAAGGCATTTTCTTTACTTATTCTCTTCCCTTCTTTTCCAATTATCACAGCCAGCTCACCTTCAAAATCAAGTTGTGAGGTTTCCTCGGGATGAATGATATAATCATCATGTCCAATTATGGCGGTAGTATATTTAGAGAATATAACCGGCTTTTTTGGAGCATCAGTATTAGCTTCCTGGCAATGCGCTAAATAATTTTTGCCAATGCAAATAACTTTTTGCGGATCATAAAAAGGCGCCAAAAGTTTAACATCCTCGATTTTGATAGTGTATTCCAACTCTACTTCATTTACTCTTTCCATAAATTCTTCATAGAATTCGATGATAGTAATCAAATCATCACCGGCAATATCGGTTACGTCACATAGGTAACCATCTTTTTCAACACCAACACAGGCTTCGCCTTCCTTCGCAAAAAAATATAAACGCATATCAACCTCAAATATTAATGGTAATAAATTTATAAACTATTTTTTATTTTTTCCGGCTTGATAAAAAGACATTTTATTTAAAATTTATCGTTTTTGTACCTACCGGCGATAATATCCTGACCACAGGATATTGAATATTATTTTCTTTAGAATATAATTCAAAATATTCATCAAAGAAATTCCAATAAACATACCCATCCTGGCAAAGCGGTTCCAATAACTGCGGAATGAGATTGGACTTCACCTGATCCATGGGAATAAAATAATCACCTTTATTAAGAGTAATACTCCTTTTTTCGTATTTTCCGTAAATAGAAAGCGGATAATGAGCCTGAAACTTCGATTTTGAGCGGTGTAAAGAATCAATTAGAAAAACTTCGACATCAGATTTTGCGTGTTCTTTAATAGTAAAAATCCTGATGCCATGCGTTTTAAGGTTTGAGATAACGTTTTTGAATTGCTTAGGTATCAGATAACCATAGGGCATCTTAATTGAGAGAGAGGAACGGAAATTTGTAAAATCCTTTGCATAAATTAGTTTTTCGTAATCCTCCTTCATCTTAAAGGTATAACCCTTATTAAAAGCATCCTTTATCGAATCAACCGCGCCAATGTAAATTTCTATCGGCATTTTCTCCTCATAAAGTTCGCAGGTAACTGCAATACTATCATTATTTCGCGATTTTAGGCGTTTAATATTATCTCGGTCAGCCTCTTCAATTATTGATCTAATCTTTTCGCCGTTACGAGCGGCATAATCGATTATTCCAGTTACAAACTTGAAAGTAACATCAATCCGTTTTTTAAGTTCCAAATAGGAATAGCCTTCACTTAATATACCAATCCGGTTGATTAAACCAAAATAGTTATTACTGTACCGGGGTCTGTAATTAAATGTTTCCCAACCCATTTCCGGTTTCTTATCATCGCGAAAATTACCATAGTATTGGGTTCTGTACTTATATTTTTCAAAGAGATCGCGTGTTAGAAAAGGAAACAATTCGTTTTTAAGAAAACCTGTGATTCTTTTATTGGTGTTTGGATTGAGGGGCGGAGCGTAAGTTAGGGCGTATGCGTGATATGATCCGTTAGTTGTATGGCAATCAATTATGATATGAGGGTCATATTGATTGATGACATTGCGGATCAAGGCTTCAGTTTCCGGAATCTCATGCTTGCTGTAATCCCGGTTGATATTCATTCCATTGGGAAAATCGGATAAACCGACTCCTCCTGGAGGTCCATTCTGGCTTAGGCGGTTGTATCTGTCAATTTTATCATTTCCATCTACATTTAATGTGGGTATAATAAAAACATCGCAGTTATATAAAAAATAATTCAATCGTCCAAAAAGAATTTCGCGGATTAGAACAAAAGAAGCCTCTTTTCCGTCTACTTCACCGGAGTGAACTCCTGATACAATTAATATTTTAGTTTTTATTTTACCTTTTGATTTATTTCCACAAAGCTTTACCAGCGGAATCTCTTTTCCTTCAGCGCTTGTTAGAATAGTTTCGGTTTTAATTTCACTTGAACGCTCTTTGCAATAATTTAGGAAACGTATTATATCTTTATAGAGCGAAGTCTCCTCGTAGCTGCACAATTCCGCGCGTGATTTCAGTGAATCATTTTGTGATTCCGATGAAAAAGTGAAAAAAGCGGTCATGCACAAAAGTATAAAAATATTTCTCATCATAATCCGTTTAATTTTTATCTGTTTTCCGGTTCCGTATAGAATTTGAGATACTGAATATTTAGAAATTTTGGTTATTTTTACTATTTTTTCATTATTTTTAGTCAAATTAGCAAATAAAACTAAACAAAAAATAAAAAAAATAAAAAAAACCGTTAAATTTAAAGTGCGATTCATTTTTACTCCTAATTTTTAAAATTAGGTATTGACTTTTCAAAAATTCCCGCTTATATTTAAGCCTCCACACATTATAACCCTTACAGTTACAACATAATGAAAGGTCTCTAGGTCAGTGCCGGATCCCCGCTTATCCGGTAGCTGACCTCATTATTTTTAGCGGGGAAAAAGATTTTAAATGTAGTTCCTTTTCTGAAAACTGAATCAATATTTCAGTATTCTATTGCCGGAGTATTTGTTTTGAGAATTTGAACTGCTGCTTATCAGGAACATTAGAAAAATAATTACAAGAAAACGGGGTAACGGTCTTAATTATCATAACTTTTCCAAAAAAAATAAAATACCCTACAATATTAATAAGATAAGAAATTAAATAGAAAATTCAAATATACAATTTCATTTTAATAGCGCTTCAATATTTCCACAAACTCATTTGGTTTTTCAATAGTAAGGGTATGGCCGCAGTTATTAATTATAATAATCTTAGAATCAGCAACCAACTTATTAAATTTATAAGCATATTCAACCGGAAAAGTTTTATCTTCCTTACCCCAAATAATTACTGTATCTGTTTTTATTTCTGAGAACCGCCTTATAACAACATCGTTTATTTCAATCACATTTTTTATTGCAGATAACCATGCCCTTTTCGCGCCGGGCATCTTCATATATTGATAGAAATCCCTGAATACTTTTTCATCGATGTTTTTTGGATTAAAATATGATCCCCGTTGAAACATTTTCAGCGCCCAGCTATTCGAAAAAATAAAAAGACGCATAATAATTGAGAACATCCAAAATGCAGCAGGGTTTTTTAGTTGTTTCGCAACCGGTTTCAATCCGGCGGCGCTTATGATAAATAGATTTTTAACTTTTTCAGGATTCTTGGATGCAAAGAGGGCTGCTATCATACCGCCCAAACTTAAACCGGCAATATTAAAAGCATCGATTCCGGTTTTTTTACAAAATTGTGCAAGGAATTTAACATAAAAATCGACGCTATATTCAATCAACGGTTTATCGCTCAACCCAAAGCCAGGAAGATCAACCACAATTACTTTAAAACGTCCGGAGAGAGGCTCTATCACCTTATCAAAAACAAGAGAACCTCCCATGCCATGGATTAAAAGTAATACTCCTCCCTCACCTTTCTCGCGGTAAAAGGTCTTCATTCCATCAATGAGTATCCATTTTTCTGATAAATTCATAAAATATCCATAAATTTCAGTTAATATTAATATAGAAAAAAAAATCTCATTATCAAGTAACCTCTGAAACTTTTAACTTGAAAATGACAATATAAAAATATAAATTTGATGAAATTTAAATAACTATTTGGTGAAAAAAAAATGACATCACGCGAGAGAGTAAGAAAAACAATAAATCATATTCAACCGGATATGGTCCCATTCGATTTGGGTTCCACAGGCATATCAGGAATATCTGCCAGTTCATTGACACTGCTGAGAAAAGCATTAAACATGTATTACGGACCGGTTAAAGTTCACGAACCGTACCAAATACTTGGTGAGGTTGAGATGGATCTCATCGAAAGATTGGGAGTCGATGCCATTGGTGTTGGATTACCCAGTACGATGTTCGGATATAAAAATGAGAATTGGAAACCATGGACTTTAACTGACGGCACTGAAGTATTGATTTCCGGAAATTTCAACACAGATAAAGACGAGGAAGGAAATCTTTATGTTTATCCCTGTGGCGATAAAACATGCCCTCCCTCAGCAAGAATGCCGAAAGATGGTTATTATTTTGACACCATAATAAGACAGGAAGAAATTGATCCTGATAACCTAAAACCGGAGGAGTGGACAAAAGACATGTTCACTGTTATGACCGATGAAAACTTAAAATATTTGGAAAACAAAGCGACCGAACTCTATAACAACACTTCACTTTCCCTGGTTGGCGGTTTCGGCGCCGGTGGTTTCGGTGATATCGCTTCTGTTCCCGGACCATCGGTCAAAAATCCGAAGGGCATAAGAAATCCTGAAGAATGGTATATTGCCCATCTCCTCTATCCCGAATATGTCAAAGGTATTTTTGATATCCAGGCAGAAACAACAATTAAGAATTACGAGCTGGCATGGCAAGCTATGGGAGACAAAATTGATATTGTTGCAGTCAGCGGTACCGATTTTGGAACTCAGAGAGGTCTATACATGTCACTTGAAATGTTCCGTGAGTTCTACAAGCCTTATCATACAAAATTGAACGAATGGATTCACACGCACACTACATGGAAGACATTCTACCACTCCTGCGGTTCAGTGGTTGATTTGCTTGACGATTTTATTGAATCCGGCGTTGATATATTAAATCCTGTTCAATGTTCAGCGGCAGGTATGGATCCAAAATTGCTGAAAGAAAAATACGGAGATAAATTGGTTTTCTGGGGCGGCGGTATCGATACGCAGAAAACACTTCCATTCGGCACACCTGAGCAGATAAGGAACGAAGTTAAAGAAAGAATGGAAATCTTCGGAAAAGGCGGAGGATTTGTTTTCAATCCAATCCATAACGTTCAGAGAGGAACGCCGACGGAAAATCTTGTAGCCCTTGTGGAGGCAGTAAAAGAGTTCAGAAAAATTTGATTTTTTTTATTATCCCAAATTAGGCAATAGAGATTCTCCAGGATGGCTTCGATCAGCCGCGGCTGATTCGGCACTTCGGCTGCGCTCAGTGTATCACTCCGTTTAGCAAGGCATACGATTTAATGCTTTGACGCGCAGGCTGTCGCAGATAAACAATTCACGGACGCTGAGCGTAGTCGAAGCGTCTATACTGTTCAAAAAGGACACTTCGACTACGCTCAGTGTCCATTTATTCCTGTACTGCGACAACCTCCGCGGCGGGCTCAGCGTCCTTAATAATTGGATTCCGAGACTACACTACCTACAACAGCGAATAACTAACCTTGTCTTCTGCGGGTATATCCATTACTACAAAATCAGACACCAAAGGCGCGGATAGAATAATTAAAAGAGAGAATATAAAACCTACCCAGAACATTTGTATTTGTATCTTCATAGTATGTATCGGTTACTCTTCTAGTCATACTGGTTCCCTTTTTTAAAATATCATAAACGGCAAGTTTGATTTCGCCCCTATCGTTTTTAAATAGTTTTTTTCTTACGCTTGCATTCCAAAGATATGAATTGGGATTTGTACCGCTGCTCAAACCTCCGTCATATTTATAATCAAGATCGGTCTGTAATATTATCCCTTCATAGATATTGTAATAAAATTTTAATTTGGTTCTCTGGCTAAAATAGTTCTGGTTGCCTGTAGATCTGAAATCAGTTTTAATATTATTGTATGAGTTAGCGCTGGAAATTGAGAAATCAATATCTTCGCTTATATTGCTGCTGACAACAAATCCAACAGAATAGGAGGAAGAATTCGTAAAACCGGTAAGTCCATTTTGAGTAACCGGAGTTTTGGAATAATTATATGAAAAGTTAAGATTAACATTTGAATATAAAAAATCAACAGGAGTGCTATATGTAACCATCGAACGGAAGTTTTTATAACCGTCCAAATTAATCGGCGTCTGGAGCTGGGCGCCGGGATTGAGTGGAATACCTTTTACAACGGTATCACGTGAAGCGATTATTTTTTCGTATCCGATATAGTTTTCCGTTAAGGTACCACTGAAAAGCAAAAAGAAGGCAGCGAAAGTTTCAGGATTCGTTCTCGAATAGCGGAGTGAAACGTTGTGTCTGCTATCCTGCTTCAAATCAGGATTTCCGATACTTAGCTGGAGCGGATTTGAGTTATCAAGCACATTCTGGAGTTGATCAACAGAAGGAGCATTATTGGTAGCGCGGTAATCAAGCATTATTTCCTGCTGCCTCCTTTGACCGTATCTGAACATAAAATATGGAAGAATGGATGTAAAATCTTTACTCATAGATGAACCGTAAGGAAAGACCTGCTCATTTTCCAGAGTCGCTTTGTTATAATTCATTCCACCGGTAAACATAATTTCTTCCGACCGGTAGCTGTAACCGGCGCCTAATCCGTAGGTATTATAATTTTTTTCGTATAGATTGCTCAGTGAGGTATCCAGTACAGCATAATTACTTATATCCATAGACCGGCTGAAAGTCTGCATATCACTCTCTGATTTTGAACGGGATAAATTTCCGGTTATCTGCAGCTGCCCAGCTAAACCTATAGGCTCGGTATAAACAAGATTACCTGCCAAACCGCTGCCCGATTTATCAAGGTCGGCTTTCTGATCGATTGTATCCGATAAGGATAAATCATCAAAATAAGTATTCTCGGAATAAAGTTTATTGTTTCCGGTATTGGAAGTAGCGCTTAGACTTAACCGGGCGGATAGAGTTCTTCCCCTGGTTTCAAATCTATGTCTGAAGAGCAATTCCGTAGAGGCATCGTAAGCATCAAGGTTTGAATTCGAAAAATTATCAGTTGAATTTATGTCTTTAATTCCGGAGAATGTTCTACCTCTCATTATACTCTCTCCATCATTTCCCTGGTAAGAAATACGTGGAATAAGGAGAAGTGAATTCAGTGAATCAATCTGGTAATTCATCCTGAAATTTATCCTATGATTAATATTATCGGTAGTAGAGATACTATTTTCTTTATAAGCCTGATCGAGACCAGCAACTTGATAATAAACCCTATCCAAATCGGTATTGGCTTCATTGCCGGTCTTATTAAAGAAATAACTTCCGGTAATATCAATTTTACCGAACCATTCATCGGAATAATTTAATCCAAAAGCTTTTGTATCAGTCAATCCATCTCTGGCGTTGACCATAAAATTGGAAATTTCGCGGCTACCGCCTATGCCGCCGGACATTCCGGATTGCATCCTTCCTCCTCCGCCCATTCCGCCGCCGGGACGTGAGAAGCCTCCTCTCCTGCCGCCGCCGGACATTATACCCATCATGTCATCGATTGAGAAATTCTGCTCATTCAAATTATTCATTTGGCCAACAAATGATAATCTCTGTTCGTTGTTGAAATAATTTATATTACCGGCAGCTGTATATTTTTCTTCGGTTCCATAACCGGCGCTTGCCCTTCCGAAAACACCATTACGGAATCTGGTTTTTGTAATCACATTTATAGTTTTGGATTTATCCCCATCATCGAATCCTGTAAATTCAGATTGCTCACTCTGTTTATCGAACACCTGTATCCTGTCTATTATTTCGGCGGGAATATTTCTTAATACAGCATTAGGATCATTTCCAAAAAATTGTTTACCATCCACCAATACGCTTTTTACTTCTTCGCCCTGGGCAGTAACTTTTCCATCTTCAACCGTTACTCCGGGAAGTTTACCCACCAGTTCATCGGCATTAGCATCTTTATTGACCTTAAAAGCGGAAGCATTGAACTCGGTGGTATCCTTATTTTGTACAACCGGCTGAGCCTTACCCTCAATGGTTATCTCATTTAACTTTACAACCGATGCTGAAAGTGAAATAATTTTAAGATCTATTGACCCGTTGGTTATCTCTAAATTGGTTTTGTATGTTTTGAAACCCACATAACTTACAGAAAAGTTGTAGCTTCCACGGTTCAAATCAGGAATTAGAAACTTTCCCTTGGAATCCGTTATCACTCCCCCAATCAGTTTATTACCACTATGAACCTGCACAGTAGCGCTTATTAATGGTTCATTCCTTGCAGCATCATAAACATAACCATAAATAGAATGCAGTTGTGAATAAAGGTTTTGATTGAATAATATACCTATAATACAAACTATTAATCCATAAAAACGAAATTTAACAAACATTAATTTTTCTCCATATTTCACAGTTTAGACATGAAGATACGAAGAAAAGTTTAACTTTTAAAAGTAAATAACAATATCTCAGTATCTGACTTTTAAACCGGAAGCACGCTGACTAAACTATGATTAAAAGTTTCTTAAGGAATATTTAAACGCCAGTACAAAATATCTTCCTAATGAATTAGTCTGCTTCTCTTCATAATAAAAATTTGTTGTTGTTCGCCATACAGAATTATCATTATCTAAGATATCAAAAAAGGAGAGTCTTATTTCACCCTGATTTTGGCTGAATAGTTTTCTGTAAAGACCACAGCTGAGATAATATTTATTGGGATTCACTCCTTCAGCAAGATTGCCATTATAATAATAACTTAATTTGGAGGTAAATTTAATTCCATAAAAGAGTTCACCTAAAAAACCGGCGCCTGTATACTGGTTGAAATATCCATGCTTGACCGACCCCAAGAGATTGTTGGAAACCTTTGTATAACTATTATAGGTATGAATATCAAAGCTGAAATCATCGCTGAGGTTTGTTTTGATACCAAAATCAAATCCGAAATTCTGGTCGATTGTATTATTTGTTATTTCATTCAGCATACCAACTCTTTTCGTAATCTGGTAATCCAATGAAAAATTAAGGTTAGATTTAATAGTCTCAACCGGTATAGAATAATTTGCATTAAGATATCCTCCTACTCCGCCATCCAGATTGACCGGTTTAGAAAGTCTTGCGCCACGTATTAATTTTATTCCATTCGGAAGAATCGTATCCCTTAAGGCTAATATTGTTGATGTTACTATGTCATTTTGACTCAGCTCGAAACGAGTAAAAATGCGGAGTGAAGAAAAATTGACAGGACTTGTCTGCGAATAGCTTATCATACTCTTATGAATAAAATTCTGCTTCAAATCAGGATTTCCGATTGAAATATTAAGAGGATTTGATATATCAGGAATAGGTCTGAATTTTTCCGGCGATATTGGAATCTCTCCGGCCATATAATTCAAACTCAGGTTTTTTGTTTTATCAATTGAATAGGTCACTTCTAATTTTGATATAAAATTGTCATATCCTTTAGATAAATTGTAATTTAAAGGATAAACATTATTAAATTTTTGTATAGCGCGCCTATAGCTTATTGAAGCTGCAATTTTAAAATTGGAAAGATTATGATTCAGACTAATTCGCAAATCATTATAAGCATAGCGTTTTTCGTAAAAATTGCTTTGAGATGAATCGAAGCTGAAATTGTCTGATATATTCCCTGAAGAAAAAGTATTAAGTTCATTTTCATTTGCGGAGCTTGAATAATGATCAGATATCTGAAGAACTGTTGAATTATTCAGAGGCTCTATGTAGGCAATGCTAGTTGAAAACTTTTCCTCCTCATCGTTACCCGGCATCTTTTGCATTAATGTATCTTCAAGCGCAGAGCCACCCGAAGTCATTCTTTCAATTACACTATTTTTGTCTGTTTCCAAATCCGTCGAACCATAAGAAAATTTAAGATTCAGGAGACGTCCTTTTTTATTAAATTTGTAATTATAGTATAGGTCAAAGGATGACCAAGTCCTTCCTGATTTGGAAATGGATGAGTTATTGATTGAGTGCAATAAATATTCACGCGAAAAAGTCTTCCCGATTGATAAATTATCGACATCGCTTCCATAATAGTTTATCCTTGGTGTAAATTTAAAAATATGATTACTATCCAGTTGATATTTAATATCTAAGTATGCTGTTAAGCTGGATAAACTATTTTTATCTCTACCTTTTTCTGAAAAAGTTTGGTATTCGGGTGCGGCTAAATAGTATTCCCTGAAAACATTATCTTCAGATTCAAAATTTCTCCCTCCATATCCAAACCTCCCTGAATATGTGAGGTTACTGTTTAATATTCCATCCATTGATGCCATTAAGGATGAGTTGTTGCTTTTTGAGTTTAATGAGTTGAAAAAATTCCAATCACTCGATGAAAGAGACGAAGCAGAAATTATGTTTGCTGCGCTTCCGTTAGCCAGATAGCGCGACCCATTGTCCGTAATTGTTACCGAGGCTGATCCTGCATATCGGTCATCGTTACCGGCTCCTGCAGATAACTGGGCCGATTTCATATTTTTAAATTTCGCATTCGTTTTTATATCAATAACCGTTGATCTATCGCCATCATCATAACCTTTGAATTCGGATTCATCGCTCATTTTATCATATACCTGTACCTTATCAACCATATCTGCAGGAACAGATTGGAGTGTTGCTCTGTTATCGTCAAAGAGCGGTTTTCCATCAACCAAAACCTTTTGTACCTCTTTCCCCTGAGCCTTTATTTTATCATCTTTTACCGTAACTCCCTGAAGTTTTTTCACCAGATCTTCTGCATCAGCGCCGACCTGAAGCCGGTATGACTTAGGGTCATATTCCAAGGTATCATCTTTCTGCTGTATGGGTATTGCTTTACCAATAATTGTAACCGCATCCAAATTAATTGTATCCTGCCTCATGTTGAGAATATTTAAATCAAGATTTGCGTTTGTAATCTCGATTTTTCTTGTAATCGTTTTGAATCCCACACAGCTTACTTTGAGCTGATATTTTCCAATAGGAATGTTTATAATTTTAAATTTTCCGAATAGGTTGCTTGCAGTTCCCTTAATATTTTTACCCTCCTTAACCACATAGATATTCGCCCCGATAATGGGTTCACCTTGTCTGATATCTTTTACCTGTCCGGAAATTGAATATTCCTGTGAATAAAGTTTGGAATGTAAAATACCGGATAAAATAAATATTAAAGCAATTTGAAAATAAATTTGATCTCGTTTTTTCATTTCATTTCCCTACAAATGTATGATTTCATGTAAGTAATAATTTTTTTTCTAAAAATCAAGTCTTTATTTCTGAAATACATCAAAAATAAATATTTTTGATTTTTGAACCGAAGACTTTTATATTCAGATATTTGTTCAGCTCGAAATTCTATTTGTATATTATGTGTAGGCTTTTTTCATAATATCATAAATAAAGCAGTAAATTAATTCCATCAGTGTTGCGCTAATTTATTGAATATACATATCATGCGCCGCCAAATGATATTTATAGTGTTGTTATTGAAAACATTTAAAAAAGGTTCCAAAGGATGAATTGTTAAAAACCTTCACAGTTTAGATAACTAAAATTTTTCTGTTTTTTTGGGATTGATTCTTTTTACGAATTTGATTAGCTTACGGTTTACATAAAATTCTATGATTGAAAATAAGATAAAAATAGTTGGCGCCAGAGAGCACAATTTAAAAGATATAAGTTTAGAAATACCCAGAGATCAGTTAGTAGTAATTACGGGTCTCTCAGGATCAGGAAAATCTTCTTTAGCTTTTGATACTTTATACGCCGAAGGTCAGCGCAGATATGTGGAATGTTTGAGCGCCTACGCCAGGCAATTCCTTGACTTAATGGAACGACCTGACGTTGATCAGGTGGAAGGATTAAGCCCCGCAGTATCAATTGAACAAAAAACCCTAAGCCATAATCCCCGCTCAACCGTGGGTACAGTAACAGAGATTTATGATTATCTCAGGCTGCTCTATGCCCGGACAGGTGTACAGCATTGCACTAATTGCGGTGAGCCGGTAAAAAAACAATCAATCGATCAAATCATTGAAAGTATACTTGCCTATCCAAAATCTACAAACATTCTGATACTCGCTCCAATAGTAAAGGGACGTAAGGGACATTACCGCGAACTTTTTGAAAGAATACTGAAAGATGGATTTGTTAGAGTGAGGGTTGACGGTGAGATAAAAGAGATTGTCAAGGATATGCAGGTATCACGATATAAAATCCACAATATAGAAATTGTTGTTGACCGTCTCGTAATTTCCGAAAATATAAAAAGCCGTTTATCAGGATCGGTCGAGACCGCCCTTCGTTTCGGAGAAGGCGTAATAATTATCTCAACTCAAAAAGATGCAAAGAATTTTTCCGATCAATTATTCAGCCAGAAATTTTCGTGTCCCGACTGCCAGATATCATATGAGGAGCCCGCTCCGATGTCTTTTTCATACAGTTCAAAATATGGTTCCTGTCCGCATTGTGATGGTATCGGTGAGAAAAAAGAATTTGACATAGAGCTATTAATTCCGGATAAAACATTATCCATAAACGACGGCGCGATTGCTGCGATAAACCAGGAATATGACAAACTTTTTTATTCCGAACTGGAAGCGTTATCTGAAAAGCTAAAATTCAAACTTACAACCCCGGTAAGTAAAATCTCGAAAAAAGTTTTGGATATCATTCTCTATGGTTCAGAAAACAATGACATTGAAATTGAAGTCAAGGCCGCTTTCAGTGTATTTTTGGATAAGAAATTCAAATTTACAAAAAATTTCAGCGGATTAATTCAGTACCTGAATGAAAAAATGCAGAATGTTGATTACACGAAAGCCTACATAAATCCCGAATCTTTTTTATCAGTGAAGAAATGCGAGGAGTGCGGAGGAAAAAGATTGAGAAAAGAGAGTCTCTCGGTTTTGATAGATAAAAGGGATATTTCCACCTTAACTTTTCAGCCATTGACGGAATTTTTAGAGACTATCAATCATTTAAATCTGACTGATAGACAGCGCGAGATAGGACGATTAATTCTGAAAGAAATTGTAACCCGCACACAATTTATGATTGATGTCGGTCTTGATTACCTGACTTTGGATAGAACAGTATCCTCCCTATCAGGAGGTGAGGCTCAAAGAATACGGTTAGCCTCCCAAATCGGATCGCAGTTAACAGGAGTACTTTACATTCTTGATGAACCGAGTATTGGTCTGCATCAGCGGGACAATATAAAACTTATAGATTCATTGAAAAAACTGCGTGATCTCGGCAACAGCGTCATAGTTGTTGAACACGATAAAGAAATGATGGAACATGCGGATTATGTGGTTGATCTTGGTCCGGGCGCCGGGGAGTACGGCGGATATGTTGTTACAACCGGAAGACCGGATGAACTGAAAGTTTTTGATGAGCGCTACAAGATTCAAGGAGATGGTTTTAATGGTCATTTCAGGGGATCGTTGACCGCCTCATATTTGAAAAATGAAACAAAGATTGAGACTCCGAAGACCCGACGCAAGGGAACCGGAAAATCGATAATACTGGAAGGCGCTAAAGGAAATAATCTAAAAAATATTACGGCAAAATTTCCTCTGGGAAAATTTATTTGTATTACCGGAGTAAGCGGTTCAGGAAAGTCAACCCTGATACTTGAGACATTTTATCCCATTTTGCAGCGCGCAATCAATAAAGCAGGACAAAAAGCGCTACCATATAAATCGATTAAGGGTTTGGAGAATATAGATAAAATAATAGATATAGATCAATCTCCGATAGGAAGAACTCCCAGAAGTAATCCTGCAACATATACAAATCTTTTTTCAATAATTCGAGACCTGTATACAAATCTTAAGGAATCCAAGATACGCGGTTACAAAGCCGGACGCTTCAGTTTCAATGTTAAGGGCGGAAGATGTGAGGATTGTAACGGCGGAGGAATGCGGAAAATTGAAATGAATTTTCTTCCGGACGTATTCGTAAAATGTGAAACATGTGACGGCAAAAGATACAATAAAGAAACACTCGAAATTCTTTATAAAGGTAAATCGATAGCGGATGTTTTGGAAATGACCGTTAATGAAGCGCTGGAATTCTTCAGCGAGATACCTAAAGCGCAACGCAAAATAGAGACATTAAATAATGTAGGTTTGGGTTACATCCGGCTCGGACAGCAAGCCCCTACCCTATCAGGCGGCGAGGCGCAGAGAGTTAAATTGGCAACAGAACTCTCCAGAGTTCAAACAGGAAACACATTATATCTGCTCGATGAACCCACCACAGGGCTTCATTTTGAAGATATCAGAATGCTGCTGAAAGTTTTAAATGATCTTGTTGACCTGGGAAATACAGTAATAGTTATAGAACACAACCTGGATGTAATAAAATGCGCAGATTGGATAATTGATATCGGACCTGAGGGGGGTATTAATGGCGGTCAGATAATTGCCGAGGGAAAACCCGAGGACATTATAAAAATCAAGGAAAGTTACACGGGACAGTTTTTAAAACATGAACTATAATCCAAACCGGTGAAATTATGAAAAAATTAAAAGAGATCGTTAAGGATGAGTCCAAATCATTAATCAGGGAAATCAGGACACTTGACTTTAAAATAACTTTTATTTTTCTCAGCTTAGCGGTTATTCAAACAATTTCGTATTACCATTCCAGCAGACGTTTCTTCAGATTCAATTTATACGATTACTTTGTGGATTATGCCAACGTTTACTTTATCGAATATATTTTTTGGCTCTCCTCAGAGTTTGTTGTTTTATTTATCCTTCCGGTATTGCTAATTAAATTTGTATTGAAAGAAAAAATCACTGACTACGGGGTAAAACTCGGCGATAAAAAAACCGGATTTTTTATAACGGGAGTTTCAATACTTGTGATGATTCCGGTTTTATGGTTTGTATCCTCCCTTCCAAGCTTTCAAAACGCCTATCCTCAATGCGATGAGGTAAGGGACAATTGGACATTCTTTTTAATCTATGAATTTTGTTTTCTGCTCTACATGACAGGATGGGAATTTCTTTGGAGAGGATACACCCTCTTCGGATTGAAAGAGAAATTTGGCTATTATGCCATTCTTATTCAAACCATACCATTCACCATTCTTCATAACGGCAAACCTGAACTGGAAACATTCAGCGCAATATTAGCCGGGATAATTCTCGGAATCCTTGCCCTCAGAACAGGATCATTTATTTACGGCGTTATAATTCATACTGCCGTAATGTTCATGATTGACCTGATATCCACACTTCGTTATAAAACACAGATATTTGGTATTGGACCCGAATCATTTCTGGAAATGATTAGAAAATTATTTTCCTAAATTGGAACTATAAATTATTGAAATTTGTTTTAAATTATAAATAACCGGAGAAATCATGGCTCAAATAACACAAGAATTAATATTAAAAGCTTTAAGTAAGGTTATAGATCCCGATTTACATAAAAATATCGTAAGTTTAGGATTTGTGAAGGATATTAAAATCGAGAATGACGATGTTTCAGTAGTGATACAATTAACCACTCCAGCCTGTCCAATGAAGGATAAGATGCGTGATGAAGCGGAAAAATTCATCCGTGAGATTGGAGTAATAGGCAAAATAACAATTAATATGACCGCAAACGTGGTAAGTCATAATAATGACCGCAAAGAAGCAATTTTACCCGGAGTAAAAAACACTATTGCTGTAGCAAGCGGTAAGGGCGGTGTGGGTAAATCAACCATAGCAGTCAATCTTGCTGTGGCTTTAGCAATGGAAGGAGTAAAAGTCGGCTTAATTGATGCCGATATTTACGGTCCCAGCATTCCGCTGATGATGAAAACCGAGGGTGAAGCTCCAAAGATGACCACAAAGAATGGAGTAAATAAACTTATTCCTATAGAAAGATATGGTGTAAAACTGATGTCTATCGGTTTCCTTGTTGATCCCGATCAGGCGGTTATTTGGCGCGGACCAATGGCAAGCGGCGCGCTTAAGCAGTTTATGTCAGAGGTTGAATGGGGTGAACTGGATTATCTGATATTTGACCTTCCTCCGGGAACAGGCGATATACAGCTGACATTGGTGCAGACTATTCCTCTAACAGGCTCCGTAATAGTTACAACTCCGCAGGATATTTCACTTGCCGATGCAAAGAAAGGTTTAAGAATGTTCCAAAAGGTTGAAGTGCCTGTTTTTGGAATAATAGAAAACATGAGTTATTTCATCTGCAAAAAATGCGGGCACCGCGAAAATATATTCAGCAATGGCGGCGGAGCGAAGGCAGCCGGGGAATTAAATGTTCCCTTCCTCGGAGAGATACCAATTAATACCGGCATTAGAGCATGCGGCGATTTGGGCGATCCTATTGTTCATTATGATCCTGAATGTGAACAATCAGAGCAGATTAGGAAAATAGCAAGAAACCTTGCGGCGCAGGTAAGTATTGCCAATCTTAATGGGAAACAAAACAGTGAAATCGAAATAAGTCTTGATAATAATTAAAAAATAAATTACCTTAAGTAAATAATAAATGGAGACAATATGTCAAATCATGATGAAATAAAATTGAAAGTTATGAAAGCCCTTGACGAAGTAAGACCATACCTTCAGGCAGACGGCGGTGATATAGAATTTGTGAACTACACAGATGATGGCATCGTTGAGGTCAGACTTCAGGGTGCATGCGGAAGCTGTCCAATGTCAACGATGACACTTCGCGCCGGCGTCGAGAGAGCAATCTTAAGAAACGTACCAGAGGTAAAAAGAGTAGAAGCTGTATAATTGTTCTTTGATGAATATTATATTCTTACATTTTTTTAATTTGACTGTTAAAAATCTGCGCTAATGATAGAAAATTGCGCAGATTTTTTTTTCACTTTAATAATTTTTCATTGGTCTATCATTTTTCAGTAATGATAGATTAGATACAAAGATTGCAATAAAACGACAGAATGAGCCCTATGCATGAATAGTTGAAACTACTGCCGTGGGAGCGCCTAAGAATCTGATAAGACGCAAAAGTATTTTACGATAAAATACTGTAATTATCTAAAACAGTTTTACAACTAAAAGAATATTCTGTTTCCGTCATTTGTTTAAGGAGAATCATGAAGAAATTTCTATTTGTTTTATTTGTTTTTTCCATGTTTAATATATCGATCGCTCAGAAAAGAGATCAAAAGTTTATTATAGAACTATCATTTGCTGCTGAAAAAATCTCTATAGAGAACATATCGGTTGAAAGCAACATATATGATAATATAAGCGAAGAAAACCTGGGCAGTTATTCATATCAGTTAAAGGATATATCGGGCAATATTCTGCATACAGCAAAATTTAATCCACCTGAATTCATCTTTTATGATTCTTATGATGGTCAAAATTTGAGCGGCGGAAAAATAAAAAACGATAACTTCCATTTTTTTCTAGAGACTCCTTTTATATCCAGGGCAGCGGAAATTGCAATTTATAATAACGGCAGCCTAAAAACATCAAAAAATATCAATGAAATCAAGGCTACCAATCAAATTCAGAGTAGCCTGAAAAGTTCATCTTATTATCCGCATACAAAGGTTTTGGAATCCGGTAACATAAAAAACAGAATAAATTTGGTTTTCCTTGGTGATGGTTATACAAATATCAGGGAGCAGTTCGCCGATAGCAATTTCAACGGCAAGTTCGATGGAGATGATTATGTAGACTTAAATCAAAATGGGAAATTCGACGCTTCTGAACCATACACAGATAAAAATTCAAACTATACCTATGATAAAGGTGAAAACTTTATCGATATAAACAAAGATGGAATATATAATGCCAATGAACAGGCAAAATACTCCTCGGATGTAAATGAAATGGCAGCATATCTTTTTGCAAATTCAATTTTTGGTCAATATAAAAATCATATAAATGTATTCAGAATTGACAGCATTTTTTCAGAACAGGCAGGAGCCGATCATGAGTATGCCTCTTCCCCATTGAAGCGTAACACAGCATTGGGCTCATATTATGACCGTACAATTGAGAGATTATTGCTATGCGATTACTCCATAGTAAATAACATTATAAGGAGCTCTTTGCCGGAATTGAGCGGAAGATATATTGTGATAGTCCTGGTGAATAGTCCGAAATATGGAGGATCCGGTGGATCAATCTCTGTCAGTTACAATGGCAGGGATGGATACGAGGTGATGGTTCACGAATTAGGGCATACCTTACCCGGGCTGGCGGATGAATATTATTACTCCGGCGATCCGAATTATGATACTTATTCCGGATCGGAACCGTATGCTCCTAATGTTACCACCAAGACAAAACGTGAAGAAATAAAATGGAACAAATGGATTAAAGAAACCACACCGATACCAACATCTCCATCTTCACGCGAAGTTGGTCTATTTGAGGGCGGCTATTATCATGTTCATGGTGTTTACAGACCGGTTGACAATTGCAAAATGAGAAGCCTGAACGTCCCTTTCTGTCCTGTCTGCAATGAGGCAATAATAAAAACATTGTATTCCCGAAATCATATTATCGATTCATACTATCCTGATAAAGATACATTAACTATAACATCCTTTCCTATATCATTCGGATTGGACTGTATAACCCCAAAACCAAATACACTCACTTATAGATGGATTGTCAATGGTATACTAACAAATATTACCGGAAGCAGCGCTACTTTTACTACCCTTCCCATCGGAAAATCATTTATCCGCGCCGATGTTTTTGACTCCACTCAATACAACCGCACAGATACACTTATGTTCAGAAGATCTAAAATGTGGATTGTAAATAATCAATCGACTGTAAAAATTTCTGAAACTGAAAATCTGCCTTACCAGACATATTTATTTCAGAATTACCCAAATCCGTTCAATCCATCAACTTCAATTAATTACTACATTCCTTTCAAAACAAATGTAGCTATAAAAATATTTGATATTCTGGGAAAAGAAATAGAAATGATAGAAAATTCGACTAAAGACAAAGGGTTTCACACTATCAATTGGAATGCCGGTAAATTTGCAAGCGGAATCTATTTTTATAAATTGTCTACACCCTATTTTACACAGATAAGAAAGATGGTTCTATCGAAATAGTGTTTTTATTTTCACGATAATAATTTAATTATGAAATTGATAGACAAACATCTCTGATATACTCAACTCTTCCAAAATCAGTCGAGGGCGGCAAAGTATCTGCAATACTGAACACAATATTGTTATAAGGTTTTGATTCTTCAAATATTTTTTTTATAAATATTTTGAAATCATCAAATGGGAATGAAGGCAGCATAATGATTGAAGGAATTCCACCCCAAATTGTAACATTTTTTCCGAAGAGAATCCTGTAATCATTGAATGATACTTTAGTCATAGGTTTTGGACAAATAGAATCGGCGATATCGAAATTGCATTTTTTAAATAATTCCAATAGTCCTCTGTTCTCACCATCCGTATGGGTAAGCAGGTATTTACCTGAATCATGCAGAATATTGCCGGCTTTATTCAACCATGGCATAATATACTTTTCAAAAAAAGGAGGATATGTTATTGTATCATCATAGTTAGCGCCAAATAGCGCTACCTCAGCAGATGTGTTTTTACTTGATATCAGTATTTGGTCGTATATATTGTCAAGCGAGCAGATTAGACCATCCATCTGTTCAGGATCATCATATAAATCCAGACAAAAATCTTCGTATTTCCTTAAATCCCTCATTATGTGCTGGTATGGTCCGCATGCTAAAGAAAGGAATGCAACCGCCGCGCCCCTATTACCTATTCTGTTTGAATATGATTCATATTGTTCCGGTTTTGGTATAATTTTCACTTTGGAAAGTATTTCGGCAAGGGTAATATAATCATTAATATTCTTTATCGCATGATCCGTTATATCCGGAATGGATACACCTGATTTAAACAAATCCTCACTATATGAAAAAGAAGTACTAATCTCACCCTTTTCGGAGTAATATGTAACTTTTATTTCTCTCTCATTTTTTTGAACTAAATAATCAACCTCGCTAAAATCTACGTAATAGAGAAAATCAGGATTATTGTAAAAACCAAGGCCACGATGAATTATATTTTCCTCACCTGCGGATCTGATGAAATCAGGAATAACAGAATGGAATCCAACACCCAGGGCGTCTGCAACTTCAAATAAGGAAAGATCTTTATATCTACCATTGATGGTATTATGGTTTAGATTATGATTGTACCATATATCAAGCCGTGGAATAAAAAGCGGAGAATCCGGTGTATTCCCTTTTAGAATATTTATAAATTTATTTTTGTAGTTCACAGCAGTATAATAGTATCATTCCCACTCAATTGTTGCAGGGGGTTTTGAACTGATATCATAAACCACACGGTTAATACCTTTAATATCATTAATAATTCTATTAGATATTTTTCCCAAAATTTCGGGATCAATCTTTGCCCAGTCGGCTGTCATACCATCGAGACTCGTGACTGCGCGCAGTGCGACTGTTAACTCATATGTTCTCTCATCACCCATTACACCCACGCTTTGTACCGGCAGTAACACGGCGAAAGCCTGCCAAATATCGTTATAAATACCGGCTTTTTTAATCTCATCAATAAAAATGAAATCTGCTTCCCTTAGAATAGCGGTTCTCTCTCTTGTGATATCACCAATAATTCTTACCGCCAAACCGGGTCCCGGAAATGGATGTCTATTTATTAGGTCGTCGGGCAGTCCAAGTTCATGTCCGATTTTTCTAACTTCGTCTTTGAATAGGTATCTGAAGGGTTCAAGTAATTTCATATTCATCTTCTCAGGTAAACCCCCAACGTTGTGATGACTCTTTATAGTCGCTGACGGACCCCTTACAGAAACGGATTCGATAACATCGGGATATAATGTTCCCTGCGCCAGGAAATCAAGCTTACCGAACTTCCGTGATTCCGCCTCAAAAACCTCAATGAAGGCGGCTCCGATTATTTTCCTTTTTTTCTCAGGGTCGGTAACTCCACTTAACCGACTAAGAAAAATTTCCGAGGCATCCACATGATCCAGTAGAATATTGAATCCATCTTTAAAGGTATCGACCACAAACCGGCTTTCGTCTTTTCTCATAAGTCCGGTATCGATATGCATGCAGAATAACTGTTTTCCAAGAGCCTTATGCAGGAGGAGAGCAAGAACTGATGAATCAACTCCACCGCTCAATGCGCAAAGAACTTTACTATCCCCTACGTCCGCTCTGATTTTTTTTACGGCTTCATCGATAAATGAAGATGTGTTCCAGTTTCCGGAGCATCCGCATATATCAATTACAAAGTTTTTTATTATTTTCATACCCTCAATTGTATGAACTACCTCAGGATGAAATTGCAAACCGAAGATTTTTTTCTCAACATTCTGAATTCCGCAGTAAGGTGAGTTTTCTGTCTGAGCAAAGACATTATAACCTTCAGGAAGCTCCTTAATATAATCTCCATGACTCATCCAAACCTGCGAAGAAGCGGATACGCTCCGGGTAATTGGGGAACCGGATTTTATGACTAAATTGGCTTTTCCATACTCCCTTTTATCCGCTTTTTCTACTTTTCCCGAATTCTGATACACGATAAGTTGTAAGCCATAGCATAAACCCAAAACCGGTATACCAAGCTTATAAATTTCAGGGTCAACCATCGGTGAGCCGTCGTCCAAAACGCTGGAGGGACCACCGGATAATATTATACCCTTAGGATTTTTCTTTTTAATCTCATCCATAGAGTAACTGAAAGGGTAAATTTCAGAAAAAACATTCAGTTCCCTAACTCTTCTTGCTATCAACTGTGTATATTGCGATCCAAAATCCAGTATTAGTATTTCTTCGGTCATTTCGATTCCATTGTAATTTAATAATCTATCAATTTACAAAAAAAAATAAAATAATTAAATAGAATAATTTTGGGAGAGTCCTTCCCTTAATTGCCTCACGCCATATTCTAGTTTAACAACTTGGTTTTTCAGTTCCTGTTGAATCTAAACCGAATATCACATATTACCAAATACTTTTACTTCACCCGGTTTGAGGGTAAGCTTTAATTCATATTTAGGAATAGCGACCTTTTTATTCGAAAACAGATCGGTTAATGATTTTCCGGTAAAATATAGATCGGATTTTTCGGATTTCTCGAAGTTGGAATTGGCAATTACGAACAATTTTCTTTTTCCCTTTTGGCGTGTGAAACCAAACACATTGGGATTGTCAGTCTCAATAAACCTAAACGAGGCAGTATTTCGATCCGCTATAATATCAATAAATTTTTCGCGAAGTTTTGTTACCCTTGCTACCTCATGAATAAATCTTTTTTTGTTATTCCAATCAAATAAGGACTTACCGAAGAGCGGCAAAAGTTCGCTTGGAAACTTTTTTTGTTCCTCATTTGAGAAATCCAGTCCCGTATTTACCGGATAGTCAACACAAAGTTCGTATCCTGAGTGGAGAAAAAAAACAGCCGGCAAAAAGGCATTTATATAAAGGGCAAACAAAGAATATTTTACCCCTCCGTTTCTTGTTACCGATCTTGGAGTATTGTGGGTTTCGGGAGAGGCAAAGAATGGAAGCGGAACCCCTTCAACACTAAGTTTAAGAAATAAATTTTTCAAGCGGTCGGGATAGTGTTCATCGCTCCACAAATACCCGAGTGTAACATTATAACCCTGTTCAACGCTTTTTTCTGTTAATGAAAAATTTTCCTCCCAGAATGCAAAGTATTTATTGTTCTCTCTTGCTTTCCTTTGTATCTGTTTCAGCAGATCCGGCGGTAAAGCATGACCCATATCGATCATAACTCCATCCACACCATATTTTTTTTGATAATCCGGAATAATACCGATTATTTTATTCCACAGAGGTTTATTTATATTCTTAGAATTTGCATAACGGCTGTCATACATTCTGATTGTATTATATGCGATATAGTTGAATTTCATGTCATCATACATTCTAAGATAGGTTACATCCGACCACGGCGGTTGGTTATCATCAGGGGGCCAATCGGCAAATGCGCCGGGTATTTTTGCTTTTTCTCCTGATTTGGTAGTACCGATGTATCTTCCCTCCAGCATTTCAACATTTGAAGGAATACCGGTAAACATATTCTTGTAGATTTCATGAGGCTCTGTAAGAGAATCCATCTTGTTTTCATTAACCAGATAATGAATTTTGTTCAATTCTTCTTTTGAAAACAGCGGTGAGCCATATTTATTTTCGTCATTATCCCTGGGGTGCCTAATTTCTATGTCTTCCTTTATCCAATAGAACCATTCCGGATGCTCCGGTATCCAATCGCCGTCTTTTGCTGATGTCCTAAAAACGAACTCGAGTATTATCCTGAATCCCATCAGTTTGGCTGCCTCTACGAAAGCAAGAAACTGGCTGTTTATATCAAGATTTATATTTGTCTCAGCCAGATTGTGATCAATTTCGTAGGGATTTTTGATAGCGTACGGGGAACCAAGTTCACCTTTATTTCCATCATGGCCGATGGATGTTATGGGCAGAAGGTGAAGTGTATTGATACCGAGATATTTAAAATAGGGTAATAATGCAATGCTCTTTAGAAAAGTACCGGTATCCCTCCAGCCCGTCTCGTTAACCGGAAGATCAATTTTTCCATTATGGTTATGATCATAGGCGCTGGTCAACCTGACGAAAAGATTATATACTGCCGCTTTACTGCTCCAATTGCCATACAAATCAGACCGGCGATTAGTAATCCTGTAATCATTTTTTAATATGGCATCGATCTTATTTTTGTAAAACTGGAAAGGATCGACATTAATATCTTTGCATCCGGATTTCAGATCCATCCAAAGCGAGGGAATGAAATATTTATATTTCTTTTTTCCCTGACCGCTTTTCAGGATTGAGTGTAACTCTTTAAGGGCTTCAACTTTTTTCATATCACTTACCTATTTGGTTAAGTTTTTCTTTTGTTAATTCTATTCTCCGGCTATCCGCTTTTAAAATTACCGGACACCTTAAAACCTTTTCAAATTCTAATTTTGCCAGATCAAATTTCTCCATCTCAAGATACGTCAGGGCAAGCTCATAATGGTGCCTGTTTAGACGGCTATCGATTGAAATCGCTTTCTTGAAATATTTTACGGCGGTTTCATAGCTGCCATTTGGAACATCAGCTGAATAAATCACACCGGCGAGGGTCCGTTCTAACCAGCTTAATCCGGCGAACATCCTCTCAACCGAGCCGAGGATACTTAAAGCTATATGGTCATCAGGATTAAGTTCTATTGCTTTATTTAGACGGTTAAGCATAAGGTTGGAAGCCTGCAGCTTTTCCTTATTACCTGCATAAAATGCCAGATTACCGATTGCCGCAGCTGAAAAGGTATAACCCTCACTCCCCTTTGGATTCAAATTAATGCTCTTTTCGGCATATTTTTTTGCTTCATTAAAATAATTTTTTTTCTCATTGCCCGGCACCTCGCCGTAATTTACCAGCAGCCTCGCAATTTTCCAATTTAGTTCATAGTCATTTGGTTTATTATTCAAACCTTTTTTATAAATTTCCATTGCCTTATCGTATTCCAGACTAAAAAAATACTTATCACCCAAACTCTGATAATCAATTTCGCTGCTTTGGCTTCGAGATATCGAAGAACACAAAATTAAGAGAAGAAAGAAAAAGCTAATCCTCAAAATGCCATCCTTATTTATATATTATGCTAATATAATTTTCCCGGATAATAATATCAACATCAAAAGCCGTAAACAAAATATTATCATAAATAATGGGTTTAAATTTGAGATTACCTGAATTAAAAATGTGCTCGAACCGATATTAATTTCTTGCTATTTTAATAAAAATATATTAATATGAAGAGCCGCGTCGCCCGATGCGGCTGCTCGCTTATAATAGAGGTGAACCTGTTTCCCCAGAGGTTCACCTCTTGTTTTATATACCTATTCGATAATGATATTTTATTTTACAATACAACTGCAAATTTAACACCAATATTCCAGGTTACTATTGATACCGAATTCTTGCCTTTACTTTTGGTAAAAGTAGTTCTACTTTACATATGGGTAATAAGGATTAAGAAATGCTAAAGATAGATAACAATATTGCAACTCAAGCTGTTTACGATCTTTACACTAGGAATTCAGGATCAGAGATAAATAACAACTTACAGCAAACTGCCGCAAAGGATACCTTTACCCGCTCAACCGAAACGGAGGACAAGAGATACTCCTTTAATACAGCTGCGACAAAAGAAACAACTAAATCCTTTAATCCAAAAGTTGTAAAAGTCTCGGAAAATTTGTCTGCAGGAACCAGGTTCTCGATTAAAAGTCTTGAGAACGATAAATATAAAAGAAGTGCGATTGATGAAGAATTTTCCGGAGACCTGACTTATCAATTATTGCAAAATATTAATAGGGATATTCAAAAACAAATTGATATTCTTAACAAATATAATTTAAGTAAAGTTAATAGACTAATAAAGTCTATAGATTCTAGTATATTAATCTGAAAGGTGATTTATGCCGATTAGCGCTTTAAACCAACAGACTACACCCGCTATGCGGGAATCTTTTCCTAGATATACTGATGTTTTTAAAAAAGCGAATGATATGACTGAGGAAAACGTAAAAAAAATCAAGCAGGATACTTTCGAAAAAAGTGTTACAAACGAGACCACGTACACTAACGAGGTTCAGAATCAGATAACCAAGACTAACAACGTCGCAACCGAGAAAGAGATAATGCCCAGGGAGACTGCCCGGGAGAGTCAGAAAATAACGACCGGATTATTTAACCCTCGTGAGATTACTAACCAAAGAAATCCTGGCGTTGAGATGACTTCTCAGACCAAGGAGATTCCAAAGATTAGGTCAAATGATGATATTACCGCATAAAGTGTGCCGGTAATTTTTTATATTTTTTAGCGGTTTCCAAACCGGTAAATATTTTTTTTATTCTTTGAGTGTTTATATTTGTTTTACAAAAAGCAGTATGTTCTTGAGTATGGTTCTTGCACTGCTTTAATGGACAGAAGAATAATTCCTTGCTTTTAGCGAGCCAAACAAAATTTAGAATTTTTACTTGTTTTTTTCTATTTTTTTGAATAGATTTACATAGATTTGTAGCATATTCAAATTTTCCTGATTGTTTATCGGGATTTTACATTTAATCAGCATTTTTAAAATCTAAATAAAGATGAAAAACAGACTCCAAAAAGATGAACAGCCTGAAGGTAGTAATCATTCCCAAATGAAAATTAACCTTCGTGAAATATTTGAAAAATTGCTGCGAACCGGTAAAAATGTGATGGAAAAAGAAGTGCTGCTTATCTTATCGGATATTGCCAAGTCTGAGGCAGTATGGCTTTTTACAAAATCGGACAGTAACAACAAAATTGTTCATCCACTTTCTGAAAAACATAAAAGTTTATATGACGGAGTCGAATCCCTGATCTTCACTATCCTTGATAATCATATACCAGAGAAAAAAATATCCTATGCCCTCCTTAGGCCAACACACACAATCAGAGATATCACATTTTGTCATACCTTTTCTTTTCGGCTCAAACAAAAAGCTTGTACATTTTACATAGAATCAGCTTCCGATTTTGAAAAGTCAACAATTGACAATATTGAATGCATTTTGCTGTATTACTCCACGCTAAAAGAATCCGTTGAACCGGATTTAGTTACTATTACAGAATCCTCTGCTCGACAAAATTTAAAATCCAAATCAGTACCGATTGAAAATATCGAACTGCTTTCGCAATTAGTTGAGGATATTCAGGATTGGATTATTGAAACGGATACAAAAGGTATAATAACATTCTCGAATCAAAGATCGAAAGATTTCATTGATTATGAGAAAGCAGAAATCATCGGAACCCCAATCACTCAATACATCAGGGAAGATCAAAGAACGGAGGTATTGGAACTAATCATGAACCGGTTCAAATCCGGTTTAGAGATGGAATTTGAGACCATCATTTTCTCGAGCCGCCTGGGTGAAGACGTGTATGTTGACGCTTCCATTACTCCCTTCTATCACTCTGATGGAACCATCAAAGGTCTGCGGGGTGTACACAGAAATATCACCGAAAGAATTAAGCGTGAAGAATTATTTAATCATTACCGATTATTGGCTGATTATTCAAACATAAACATATTCTTTTTTAATCAGGAAAGCGGTAAAATCATTGAAGTAAATGAAGCTGCGACCGGAACATATGGTTATACTAAAGACGAATTTTTAAAAATGCATGTTGTGGATCTCCGCGCAGATGAATATGCTGATAATATAAATCAGCAATATGATGAAGCGAAAGCAAATTGCATAATTTTCAGAACCTACCATAAAAGAAGGGATAAAACAGTATTTCCTGTCGAGGTAAGCTCACAACCGACACAGTATATGGGTAAGCGAATTATTATCAGCCTTGTGAGGGAAATTACTGATACTGTAAATTTTGAGAATCAATTAAAAAAAATAAACCGTTCTCTTTATTTGATCAGCGAATGTAACCAAATATTAATCAGAGCAGAGAGTGAAGAAACTCTGTATAAGAATATCATGGAAAGGTTTTCCGGATTTTCCGGTTACAAGTTAGGCTGGATTGCTATCGTGGATAGCAGATCGATTTTAAAACCCGAAGCAAAATTCGGTATTGACCGCGAATCATTATTTATAGACAGTTTTGATTTAAACAACAAGGAATCTGATTATTGCATGGCTGTGAGATCGGTAAAATCCAGAAATATTTCTGTGGAAAAAGATTTAAGATCTTCAGAGATACAATGCGGATTGAGACATGCTATTATAAAACAAGGATTTGTTACCGCTATTTCTTTACCTATAATGAATGAAGAATTTATCTATGGCTCATTGACATTATATTCTGAAAACTACGATCAATTTGATGAGGATGAGATCAAACTTCTAAGTGAATTGACCGACAACATAGGTTATGGAATAACATCGATCAGAAAACGTGATGAATTGAGGATTATCGAAAATAATGCGCGGAAGAGTGAGACCTTGCTGCGCAAGGTGCTGGATAACCTTCCGGTCGGTGTCATTTATACCGATAAGGAAGGTAACTTTATTTATGAAAATCCTGAAGCAATAAAAATATGGGGTGAAAAAAAACTTGTAAATTCCAGGGACTACAATTTTTACAGGGGTAAATCAATATTAACCGGAAAAAATATTGATCCGGATGATTGGGCTATCAATCGCGCTCTGAAAGAAAAAACAGCCTTCATGGATGAGCTGCTGGAAATTTATACGTTTGATGGTAAAACAAAATATATTCAAAACTCAGCTGTTCCCTTTTTCAATTCTGCTAAAGAGATAATGGGCGGAATAATACTCATAAGAGATATTACTTCCGGCAGAGTTATGGAAAAAGCTTTAAAATATAGCGAGATGGAATACAAATCACTTATCGAAGGGATAGCTGATATCGTTCTTAAATTGGATAAAAATCTGGATATTGTTTACTGCAATAATACCTTTGAATCTGCTTTCGGTTATCAACAAAGCGAAATAATAAACCGTAATTTTCTTGATTTCGTATGCCCAAATTTTCAAACTCATGTAAAATTAAATATTGATGAAATTATCGACGGCAAAACATTGCCTCCTTTTGAAATAGAACTGACTTCAAAAACATCCCAATCCTTACCTTTTGAATTAAGTATTGGGAAACTCCGTGATTCAGCAAACAATCTATTCGGCTTCCACTGTGTTGCCAGGGATATAAATGAACGGAAGAGGCTTGAGAACCAGCTTTTACAGTCTCAAAAGATGGAAGCCATCGGGAGGCTTGCCGGGGGCATAGCTCATGATTTTAATAATATCCTTACAATAATATTTGGTTATTCAGATTTCCTGATGATGAAAGCTGAAAATTATCCTGAAATGAGAAGCGACCTGCAGCAGATTTTCACTGCAGGCAAAAGAGCCTCCGCCCTTACGCAGCAGCTTCTGGCTTTCAGCAGAAGAGAGATTATTGAATTGAAGAGCCTCAATCTGAACGAGGTAATACTTGAATTGAAAAAGATGCTGAATAGACTGATCGGTGAAGATATAAAGATTTCATTTGATCTGGATCCTAATCTAAAACGGATAAAAGCTGACATCGGACAAGTTGACCAGATTATCATGAATTTAGTTGTCAATTCACGGGATGCTATGCCGGACGGAGGATCGATAACCATAGAAACAGCCAATTTCAAGGGTGAGGATTTTTCTTCACTTGTTAAAACTTCACCGGATGCAGACAATTATATTCGGCTCTCAATATCAGATACGGGAACAGGTATCAAGGCGGAACATATAAATAACGTTTTTGATCCTTTCTTCACTACCAAGTCAAAAGGCAAAGGAACGGGACTAGGTTTATCGGTCGTCTATGGAATAGTGAAGCAGTACGGCGGAGAAATTTTAATTGAAAGTGAATATGGTAAAGGGACTTCATTCAGAATTTTCATTCCATCCTATGAAAAATCCTACGAAGTAATAGTAGATGAACCTGAAAAAATTGATACCCACGGTAAAGGAGAAACCATTTTACTTGTCGAAGATGATGAGGAGATAAGTAATCTGGTAACCGAAGCGTTAAAATTGAACAACTACTCTGTTCTAAATGCCCCTACCCTTCAAAAAGCGCTTGAGGTCTATGGTAGAGAAAACGACAACATCGATCTTGTTTTCTCTGATGTAGTATTACCGGATGGAAACGGTGTTGACCTTATACAAATGCTGAAAGCAATAAAACCTGATCTAAAAATATTACTTGCAAGCGGTTATGCAGATGAGAAGTCAAAATGGTCAATCATTCAGGAAAAAAAATATAATTTCATATCAAAACCTTTTGATATCAAAAGTATGTTCACCAAATTAAGACATGTTTTTGATCACAAGGAGTAGCTGAATTCCATTTACCAACAGTATCAAATCTTTGCATTCCTTAATTATTCAATTGATTTTATTAAGAATTTTGATTTAATTTTTATTTCGTGTATTTTTTATTTTTCGGATTTTATAAATATGAAATTTTTACAAATACTGTTTTTATTTATTTTTTCATCCAGCGTTAGTGTTCAAGCTCAGTCATATTGGCAGCAGAAAATAAATTACAATATCAATGTCCATTTGGATGTAAAAACGAATATTCTAACCGGTAAACAGGTAATAACTTATTATAACAATTCTCCCGATACTCTGAAGGAATTATATTTTCATCTGTATTGGAACGCTTTTAAGAAAAACTCATATATGCAGAGAAAGAGTCTCGCAGTAAACCGTTCACAAGGTGATATGATTAATTCATTAGCTAAGGATGAAGAAGGAGATGTTTCGGTCAAGCAGATAAAAGTTAACAAGCGCCTGCTAAAATGGGATGAGCATGATACAGTTCTACGGCTTCAACTCGAAGAAGCTTTAAATCCAAATAGCAGCATAATCATTGAGGTTGATTTTGTTTCTCAAGTGCCACTCCTTACCCGCCGCGCGGGAAGGGATAATTCCCAAGGTATTCGATTTAGTATGGCTCAATGGTATCCTAAGCTGGCAGAATACGATTCAGAAGGCTGGCATCATGATGAATATGCCGGACGGGAATTTTATGGAATTTGGGGTGATTTCGACGTATCAATAACCCTGGATTCAAAATATGTTGTGGCCTCAAGTGGTGAGATCCAGAATCCGGAAATTGTAAAATGCGGTTATGATTTAGGTAAAACAGATACAACCATACTTGAACCTGCCTCAGGCATTCAAAAGGATTCAGTAAAGACATGGCGCTTTAGGGCAGAAAATGTTCACGATTTTGCATGGGCAGCAGATGATAAATTCATTCATGATATCACATACTGGAAAGAAGTAACAATTCATTCTCTATATATTCCCTCCTATCGTGAGAGGTGGAAGAATGTAAAAAAATATGCCGAGGTAATGCTGGATTTCTATTCAGAGACTTATGGGAAATACCCCTACAAGACATTTACTGTAGTTCAGGCAGGTGATGGCGGAATGGAATATCCGACAATTATTTTTAATGCCGGTTTCAGCCCGGGACTGATGGCTCATGAGGGCGGCCACCAATGGTTTTATGGCTTACTTGGCAATAATGAATCCCGCGAGGGTTGGCTTGATGAAGGAATTATAACCTACACAACAGATAAAAACTGCATTGAAAGATTCAACTATCCAGTAAAAATCGAACCTGAGGAAGGGCTTGGAGGAATACTCCAGCTGCCATATGATGTTCACAACAATTATAGATCATATTGGGGAATTTCAAAGTTCGACCTTGAAGAACCTATTCTTACCCATTCGGATCATTTCAAGGATGACGCCGCTTACTCATTCGCCACGTACGTTAAAGGATCCTTTATTATGCCTATGCTGGAATATGTTATCGGCGATGATGTTTTCAACCGATTCATGAAAAGATACTTTGATGAATGGCATTTTAAACATCCGCATTCTTCGGATTTCCAGAGAGTCGCAGAAAAAGAAAGCGGAATGGAACTCGATTGGTTCTTTGATGAATGGTTGAGAACAACTAAAACATGCGATTATGCAATAAACTCACTTTCAGGTTACTGGATTGATCTGAATGGTAAAAGGAAATACAGGGTTACCTGCGAGCTTGAAAATAGGGATGATATCATTATGCCTATCGACCTTCAGATAAATTTTAAGGAGGGTACTTCAAAGAAGTGTATCATTCCAATCGATTGGAATCCCAAGCAAGAAACCGAAGCCATAATGCTTCCCAGATGGAAATGGGTTGATAAGTCCTATTCATTTTCTTATGATTTTGACGAAGAGGTTACGTCGGTAATTATTGATCCAACACTGCGCCTGAAAGATTTAAACAGACTCAATAACTCCTCCGGATTTTTACCCCCATTCGATTTCAATTTCGTAAGACCGATTCAATTTGCACCGCCAATTGATAAATATTGGATTACCTACCGCCCATCAGTATGGTACAGCGTTCCTGATGGATTTCGTTTTGGATTAGTTGAGAGAGGCGGATATATGGGTTCCCCAATGGTCAATCCGGATTATAGAAACAATGCTGGTTTATGGTATGCCGCCAAAAGCAAGCAATTTGATTTTGAATTGAGTTTTTCATTCCCATTAAGCGCTTTTGGTAAAATGGCAAGTGTTACTATCAATACATCAAAGTTATACGGAATCAAAAATATCGGTGTTATAGCGAATAAAATATTCACTCCCCTATCACCTTATAGCGATGTACTACAAAGCGTAGATATTTATTATAATTTTTATCGACTTGATGAAAATGATTATCCATTTCAGAGCAGCAAATGGGATCGCGGATCAACGAACAGGCTTGGTATTCAATACAAATACGAGAACGAAAGCAATTCCAGGATAACTCTTACCGGAGAAACCGTTTTTGACAGCAGGGTAAATTACTCAAAACTTACCTTTGAATATTTACGTTCATTATCATTTTTACCGGTCTCGTTCCGCTTTTATAGCGGATTCGCTTCGGCTCTGCCGGCTGTACAGGATAGATTTTATCTCTCATCGGCTAACCCATTGGAAGAGTACAGTAACTCATTTTACCGATCACTTCTTTTTTTAAGTAATAAATCCGTAGAAAAAATCGGCCTAAATAAAACCGGAGGCGCAGGTCTGACATCAAAAATTGATGATAATATCAGCGGAAGAAATATTTTATCCCTGAATATTGAAACTAATCCTGTTTCGTTGGAGGATATTGGAATAAGAACGCCGGTAATTAGCGGAATATCCTTTATTGCATTCTCAAATTTTGCGAATGTCTGGACTCACGATTTCGAGAGTTTTGATAATTTTATTGATGCATGGTACGCAGAGGCCGGACTTGCAATCACCTGGTCACCGTTCGGAAGACGGAACTTACTCGCTGGAATCTTTCAGGAATTAAATGATTTAAATATAAGGTTTAATTTCCCGCTGCTCCTTAACAGGGTTCCCGAGAAAGATAAGTATTTTGACTGGAGATGGAACATTTCCATAGGAAAAGTCATAGATTTATAATAACATCCTAAATATAAAGTTGATGTAACTATTTTATTATTATACTTAGACCAGTATACTGTTATTATTGTGTTTATTTTTTTAATTATTTATAACTTGACTTATGGAATATTCTTTTTTATATTTTAAACAGAATTAGAAACTCAAGGAAGAATATGAATCTATACCCATTTGATGAATTTGAAGAGCAGAATGATGCTAAAAATGACGATCATAATAAAAACGATGATATTAAAAGATTGAACGAAATTTTTAGAGATAGTTTTGCAAATTCGGGTAACCTTGATGCGCTTGAAGAACTCGCAAACTTTTATTTTGAAAGAGATAAGTTTGAAGAAGCACACTATTTTTTCAATCTTCTTATTGAACACTCCCCGTATAACGCAGATTATTGGATTAAAAAGGGAATGCTTTTTAACAATAACGGCAAATTCGAAGATGCTTTAAAGTGTTACGAGGAAGCTACAAAATTGAATCCTATTGATTCCGAATTGTATTTAAACTATGGAATTACATATGGAAATATAGGATCATTGGAAAAAAGTATAGAATACCTGGATAAAATTCTCGATTTAAACGAAGATAACTTTGAAGCAATTTATCATAAAGGTGTTACCTATCAGAAGATGGCGTTTTATGAAAAAGCTATAGAAATGTTCAAGCAATTGATTGAAAAGGGTCAGATGGAAAAAGAAGCTTATTATGAGCTCGGTTACTGTTACGACCTGATGAATAACCTTCAGGAATCAATAAATTGTTATGATAATTATATTGAGATAGACCCTTACAACCATACAGTTTGGTATAACCGCGGTATTGTCCTCAGCCGGATGGGCAGATTTTACACTTCAATTGAAAGTTATGATTTTGCACTCTCAATTAAGGATAATTTTTCCTCGGCATGGTACAATAAAGGAAATGCCCAGACATGTTTATTGAGATTTCACCAGGCAATAGAATCATATAAAGAAGTACTTAAAATAGAACCATACGATGTACCTACACTACACAACCTCGGCAATGCTTTTTTAGAGATTGGCGATTTTGATAATGCAATTAATTGTTTCAACCAATCAATAAAAATCGATCCCTCTAATTACGAATCCTATTACGGATTAGGATGCTGCTACGATTACATGGAAAAATTCAGAAAAGCGCTCCTTCAATATAAAAAAGCCATTGCAATTTTCCCTGATTCCGGAAATATATGGTATGCAAAAGCAGATACAGAATATAATTTAGGAAAGCTATCCGATGCTCTAACCTCTTACCGTATGGCAGTTAAGCTTGATCCGGGAAATCCCGAATTATGGTTAGATTATGCCGATGCTTTATACGAAGCAGAGATGATGAATGAATCATTAGCAGCAATCGACAATGCCATAAAGAATGGTAATAATTTCGGATTAGCATATTATGAGAAAGCCAGAATATTGTATTTCGGTTTTTCAAATACAGAGGAAGCGCTGCTGCTACTGCAGAAGGCTTTTGCATTGGATCAAACACTGGTACAAAGTTTTGATATGGACTTTGCTGAAGTTAAATACAGAGCTGAATTTCGTAATATAACAAATTAATGGTTCGAAAGTATGAATGACGAAGTATTTCACACAAAAGTTACGGGAAGTATAAGCCACCCGCATCTTCCCAATATAATGAATGTGGTTTTTAACTCCGCCTTCAGACTATTAAATTTGCACTATTCTCACATCCCATTCGATGTTCATCCCCGGAATCTTGAAACTGCGCTAAAAGGAATCAGCGCTCTGAATATTCAGGGTGTAAGCATTAACCATCCCCACACGGAAAGTGTAATAAAGTATTTGGATGAAGTAAATGGAGAGGCGAGTACAATCGGACTTGTTAATACGATAGTTAATGATGGTGACAGGCTGATCGGATATAATACCAACATATTCGGAATCAATGAAATCTTAAAACCTTTCAAGGAAGAGCTTATCGAGAAGCAAATATCCATTTTCGGCGCGGGGGCAATGGCCAAAACAATACTTTATACCTTAATCAAAAATTACAGGCCAAAAAATATACTTCTTTTTAACCGCGATCAGCAGAGAGCCGAAAAATTGAAAAAATTTGTACGTGACGAGTTAAAATTTAATGCAATAAAGATAATCCCCTATTTGAACGATGATATCCTAACACATAATGAAAACTCGAAACTTCTGATAAATGCCACTACAGTCGGGATGCCTCCTAAAATCGAAGAATGTATCATCGAACCCGAAGCGTTAAGGAATGATCAAATAGTTCTGGATTTTGCATATTCTCAGCAAGAGACGAAACTTATTCAATACGCGAAAGCAAAGAAACTAAAAACTATTCAGGGAATCGATATACTTCTTAGCCACGCCTCAAAAACATTTGAATTATGGGTGAACAAAGATTTGCCTGCTGCTGAGATAAAAAAAATAATTGCACAAGTGCATTAGAATTAGAACAAAATTTATAATTATTCCACTCTTTCTTTATCTTACTTTTAAAAACTCCAATATTTTTATTGGCTCAATGACAACGCTCATACTTGCATAATTCATTAGGCGCGTTTTTATAACTTCGCTTATTTCGAAATTTTTCGCCACCAGAACAACCCCATTTTCATTCAGAATATCATCAGCCAAAACCATTCCTATCATTAGCAGCCTTAAGGGTATTTCCTTTATGAAAAAACCCTTCTCAACTAACAACACTTCCGCTTCAAGAGCTTTGAAAATGTCCGGATCAAACAACTTTGTTTCTTTTCTGATTATATCCAGGGCATCTTCAGGCTTGTTGTTATTTTGCAATAAATTATCGTATTCTATAATCACTCTTAAGAGTCTGCCGTAGAATGGTATATCCTTTCCTTTAATTTCATCCAACGGAAATCCAGAGCCGTCATAATTTTTCATCTGGAATAAAATACCCTCCGCTACGGTTTCCAACCGAGGAATATTAACTATCAATCCCTTAGCAAAAAGCGGATGACTAAAATAGAGTTTTTTCTCTTTTTCATTTAACAAAATACCTTTAGCAACTTTAGCAACAATATCCGGGGGTATTGTAACACAACCAATCTGGGATAAAAGTGATAATATTTCGATTTCCCAAAAATTCTCAATATTAAGTCTTGCAGCAATTTTTGTCGCCATTTGCCGAAACCTGATAGATTGGCTGAAAGCTGAAGGATTGAGCGCCGCCAAGAGATCAATTAATACTTTCACGCTTCCTTTTAATGTCTTTTCGAGCAATACTTTCTCAGATATAATAAGATCATATTGCCTTACAGCATCATCCACCGCGTTGAGTAAAAGATCCAGCGAACAGGGTTTTGTTAGAAATCTAAAAATGTTACCTTCGTTTATGGCAGTTATAGCGGTCTGCATATCTGCCTGGCCTGTAAGAATTATCCTTGTAGCATTTGGATCAATTTGTTTCACAGCGGTTAAAAACTCAGTCCCATTCATTTTCGGCATTCTGAAATCAGAAATTACCACAGCAAATGGTCCCTGTTCTTTAAAAATTTCCAATCCAGAGAAACCGCTATCAGCAGTTACAACCTCAAAATTGGTTCTTAGATTCCGCTTATATGCGTTTAAAATATTCTCTTCATCGTCAACAAGAAGAATTTTATATTTCATGAGCTATATCCGCTTTAGAAATTTCCTGATAATATTCACCCCATTTCTCCAATTTACCTTCCACTTTCAAAAGATGCAAATATTTTTTATCAATAAATCGCGAATTAATGAAATCGGTTGGCGGATTCCTTTCAGAGAAAAAAGCGTTAGCAGTATGCAGGGCTGCAAGAATAGAAAAGGAAGTAGCCGGTGAGTTCGAGGGTCGATGATGATATGCCACCGATTCGATTATGATACCGGGCAAACCCCATAGCGCCAAAAGATATGCTCCCACTTCAGCATGTGACGTGCCGTAAACCTGGTACTCCGCATCGGATAGAATCAATTCCTCTTCCATCAATAAATCATTTATTTTTTTAGAGTAACCTTCCATCTGGAGCATCAAGAGTTTACCAATATCATGGAGCAATCCGGCGATAACTGCATCCTCGGATTTCGGAATATCAGCGATTTCACTTAAAATGATTTTTTTTGAAAGCGCGCCAACTTTAATGCTATGCTCCCATAATTTTTCAAGGGAGAACCCGGGAGCACGCACTTTGCTGAATGCTGAAAATATCCCAACCGAAAGAATAAGCGCTTTTATAGTATTAGTACCGAGTAAATTCACTGCCTGCTGCGGGCTTGTGATGCTCTGTGGCAATCCAAAAAATGCAGAATTTACCAATTGTAATATTTTTGCAGTCATTACAATATCGCTTTTAATTATATCCCCGACTCTTTTCAATGATGTATCTTCTGAATTGAGTTCATTCACTAATTTATAGTATAGATCCGGTAGGCTTGGTAAATTATTTGCTCCCGTAACAATTTTAGCAATAATTTTGTTATTCAAAACATCCCTTAACAAAATAGCGCGTTCAATAGTACTTTTTAAAATCTCCGGGCTGCATGGTTTTGCCAAAAACTGATGAGTAGCCTTTGCGGATTTTATAATCATTTTTTCATCAGAATGCCCGGAGAGAATTATACGGACTGTCTGTGGATATAGTTCGCAAACTTGATTCAATAATTCAGCTCCACTCATATTAGGCATTATCATATCTGATACTACCACATCGACGGGATTATTTTGCATTTGAGCCAACGCATCCTCCCCGCTCTGAGCAAAGAACATATCCCATTCATTTTTCATACCATGGAACATCCTTCGCAATCCCTGTATGATATTGGGTTCATCATCCACAAAAAGAATCGTTTTTTTATCAGGCATTTATTTTCCTTTCCCGTTTTGTTCATCCATTATTGGAATTTTTATAATAAAGGTTGTTCCCTTTTCTATCGCAGATTCTACCTCAATACTGCCTTTATGCTTATTTACAATTATATCATGGGCAATTGCTAAACCCTGACCGGTACCTTCACCGACTTCTTTAGTAGTAAAAAATGGATCGAATACCTTATTTATTATTTCTTTCGGAATTCCCATACCGGTATCACTGATTGAAACGCAAGCAAAATTATTTTCGTTCTTTGTTTTAATTGTTATTTTTCCTTTCTCAATTTTGCCTTTATCAATGATATCCCTTATTGAATGGGCGGAATTAACTATCATGTTTAAAATTACCTGATTTATTTCATCCATGCTGCAGTATACCAAAGGTAAAGTTGGATCAAGAATCGTCTCCAAATCAGCGACATATTTCCATTCATTTCTTGATATTGTGGCAGTAACCTCAATTCCATGATTTAGATCTGAAAGAGCTTTGGATTTTACTCCTGGATGGGCAAAATCTTTCATTGCCAACACAATTTGCCTGACTCTGTCGATTCCGGTTAAGGATTGATCGATTGCGTTTGGAATTTCCAATTTGAGATATTCCAAATCGATATTTTTCCGGATATTCTTTAATTGCAGGATGCATTGCTCGATATTAAATTCCTGATTCTCAGCATTTAGTAAATGTTCCGCGCAATCGAGAATTTCACGAATATCCTCAAAAGAATCCTTTAGAAAACGGGTATTATCTCCAATATATTGCATGGGAGTATTAATTTCATGAGAGATACCGGCTGCAAGCTGTCCAATCGATTCCATTTTTTGAGATAGCGCAGTCTGAGATTCCAGTTTAATTTTCTCGGAAATATCCTTAAATACCAGAACAAAACCTGTATAATTATTTTCCCTATCTTTAATTGCGGAGACATTATAACTGACCATTTTTTCGCAATTATTTTTTGAAATAAGTACAGATTGCCCTTCCAAACTTTCAAGATTATGAGACCGCATCATGTTTTTAATAGGATTGACAAAAGAGTTACCGGCTCTTCTTTCAATTATCAAAAACACTTCAGTAAGATTTTTGTTCAAAACCTCATCTTGCGCATATCCGGTTATCTCTTCAGCTTTTTTATTAAGTAAAACAATCCGTTCATCTTTATTAGTTGTTATTACTCCTTCACCCACACTTCGTAAAGTTACATTCAGCTCCTCTTTTTCATTCCATAAAACCTTTTCCATCAATTTTCTATCTGTTATATCCCTGGAAATTCCAAAAACTCCAATTATTTTTCCAGTTTGGTCTTTTAAGGGAATTTTTGTAGTAACAAACCATGATACTTTTCCTGCTCTGGAGGCATTCATCTCATCAACGTTAAACATACCCAAACCGCTCGTCATAATCCTGGTCTCATCATTCCTGAATGATTCAGCCGGTTTTACATCAAAAAAATCGAAATCAGTTTTTCCTATTGCTTCCTTCGGGTGTCTCAGACCGAAACGTTTTGCTAAAGACATATTAATTCTTGTAAACCTGCTTTCCAAATCTTTAAAATAGATAAAATCCGGAATATTATCCATCAGGGACATGAACAAGTGCCTTTCGTACTTTAATGTATTTTCAATTAGTTTCTTACTTGTAATATCTGATACTATTCCAAGTGTGCCGTTATAATTATCCATTTCATCCAATATCGGAGATGCTGAAATATTTACTGTAATTATGGTTCCATCTCTTTTTTTTAACCTTAATTCATACTGATCGGATATTTTTGACTGACGTTTCTCATTTTTATCCTTAACCAAACCAATATCATCCCTGTAAACAAAATCAAGAATCACTCTGCCTATCATTTCATCAAAATGATAATCCAATAACCTGCACATACTATGGTTCATATATGTTGTCCTTGAATCTTTATCAGTAACCCATATTCCCTCATGTGAATTTTCCACTAATTGGCGGTATTTTTTTTCACTTTCCCGCAATTTATCCTGGCTTCTAATAATAAATTGTTCTGCCAATTTATTTTCTGTTATATCTTTAAAAACGCTGAGAACAAGAGTTCTGTTATTAGCTAACCGTAGAATCGAATTAGTAACCTCCAGCCACTTGGCTTTGCCATTCCACAACAACATTTCTTTTTCGAAACTAGATTCAATGGTATTACTGTTAAAATGCAGTTTGTATCTTTCAATTATTGCCGCTCTATTATCTGTAAAATAGGTTAATGATATAGGCATTCCTTCCAATAAATTCTTTTCCATTTCGACCATTTTGCAAAAAGCCTCATTCACACGTACGATAATTCCATCCTGATCGGTTAATCTCATCCCATTAAAAGAGTGATCCCAGACAGACCTGAACTGCATTTCAGATTCAGCCACTGCATCTTCAGCTTTTTTCTGATCCGATATGTCTTCCTGCCAGGCAATAAAATTTATAATGTTCCCTTCAGAATCAACCATTGTGGAGATGGTGGTTAATTCGTAGATCAAAGTTCCATCTTTCTTTATATTCTGGAAAATGCCCTTCCACTCCCTACCTGAATTTATTGTTTCCCAAAGTAATCTGTAGTCCACAGATACATTTGCTGATTTAAAGATTCTTGGATTGCGGTTAAATACTTCATCAAATTCGTAACCTGTTAAATCAGTAAATCTGGGATTGACATATTCAATATCTCCCTTGGTATTTGTTATCATAATTGAAACAGGACTTTGCTCGATTATTTGTCGGTATCTGCGCAAATGTTCCTCGGCGCGCTTAACAGAAGTTATATCGCTAAAAATTATATAGATCTCATCTTTTCCTTCATCCAACATATTCATATGTTTCATCTTGATTAAATAATGTTTTACAACATTAAAAACCTTTATTTCTTTCTGAAAAGAATCTTCTCCAGATACTCCTTCTCTATATTTTTTTACTTCTTCCAATAACCAGCCGGAAATCTGAAATATTTCATTTCCGGCAAATAATCGTGCCGGAAGTATATTTTCTTTTAGTAAATTTGCAGCCTCTTTATTTGAATAACTTATATTATTATGTTTATCTAAAAGGAGAATCGGATCTTCTATGCTTTCCAACAATGCAATTAATTTGTTTTTTTCTTTGGTAAGAAATTTCGCAGTATTTTGCATCTTCTGGATTTTTTTATCCTGATAAATTGAATTCCATTCCCTGCAAAAACCTATTTCTATTTTGTCAAAACACCTATTAATAAATAATCTTATGTTTTCCTCTGCATAATTTTCATTATTCACGTGCAAAAGTAAATCAACAAAACTTTGCCTGTAATACTTTAACAGCCCTAAAGATATTTGCAAATCCGTATTATTTACCTTTTGCCTTCCGGCTTCGCTGGCTCCAAATAAGGACAAGGGATCTGTTGAATAATCATCCGAATTAAGTTCCGGCGGATTTTCATATTTATTCATGGCTAACTGAAGAGAATCGGATAATATTCTTACCGTTTTACGTATAGATTCTTCTGGATTTTCAAAATATTTCAAATAATTATGAATCTTTACATAATTAATTATTTTTTCAGTTATCCAATTTTCATATTTTGAAATAGACTCTTTATAAAACTGCATATTTTTCCAGTAAATATGTTATGAAAGTTTTTTCCTGATTGCCCCTAACAGCTCAAATATTTTATAAGGTTTTGGAATAAAAGAATAACTATTATTTTGAATACTTTCCCACTTTGCTTTTTCGTCTGCGTATCCGCTCGTAAAAATTACTCTTAAATTAGGATACTTCATGATTGCTTTTTCATAGAAATCGATTCCGCTACCATCAGGAAGTATAATATCGGAAAATACAAGATCAAATTCACCTTTTTCGCTTTCAAGAACCTCAAACGCGGAGGATAAATCCATGGCTTCGAATACTTTGTATCCCTTCATACTTAGGGTAGAACTTACAAGTTCCCTGATTACAAGTTCATCTTCAAGAACTAAGATTTTTTCACCATTACCCATGGTTAGCGCAGTTGGTTCTTTCTGCGATAATTCATCTTCAACACAGATTTCCAAAGCGGGGAAATAAACCTTGAATGAAGAACCCTTTCCAATCTCAGATTCAACATCTATCCAGCCCTGATTTTGAGATACAATTCCATCAACAACCGAAAGACCTAATCCGGTACCTTTTCCGCTTGATTTTGTACTAAAAAAGGGATCAAATATTTTGCTAATAATTTCTTTTTTGATTCCATTGCCGTTATCTTCAACTTCCAAAACAGCATAGCTTCCAATTTTTGCGTTTTGATTACGGTGAATGTGAGTTTCATCAGTTAGAGAATTATAGGTTTTTATATTAATTTTACCTCCGTTCGGCATCGCATCTCTGGCATTGACAACCAGATTCATTATTACCTGATCAATGTGACTATGATCTGCTTTTATTTTCAACAGATCCGGATCCAATTTAACTGTTAAATGTATATCCTCACCAATAAGCCTGTGTAATAAACTCTCCATTTCAAGCACGAGCGAATTTATACATAATATCCTTGGTTGTATAATCTCTTTTCTGCTGAATGCGAGAAGTTGATGAGTGAGTGAAGCTGCCTTCTCTGCCGCCATTTTTATCTGTCCAAGCTGCTTGAAAGCGAGTTCAATATTATCCATATTATATGTCATCAGTTCCGCATTACCTAAAATTATCGTCAGTATATTATTAAAATCATGAGCGATACCGCCAGCCAATCTACCGATGGCTTCACTTTTTTGCGCCTGAAATAACTGGTCTCTCAATTTTTCCTGATCATTTTTTGTTCGAATAGAAAGAATTCCATAGGCTATATCATCTGTAAGTTCAGCCAGCAGTTTTATTTCCTCTGAATCAAAATCGTTTATTTCAGAAGAATAAATCGAGAGAACACCCTTGCACCTATCGCCCACAAGTAATGGAAGAGAAAGAATCGAGTTATAGCCATGCTGAAGAGAATCCCCTAACCAGAGAATCTGATCCTGATCAGAACGGATATTTCTTATCAAAGTAACATGACAATTTCTTATTGCCTTTCCCGCCGAGCATTTACCACGATCATCATCATTCCAGGTCATATTTCTCGCCAATATTTCATTTATATCTCTCCCATATGATGCTACCGGGAGTATAGATTTATACTCATCCTCAACCGCAAGACCAATCCAAACGAGAGGGTACTCCCCGATGGATGATATTATTCTGCAAACTTTATCGGATAATTCATTTTCTTCCTTTGACTTAACAATTGCTCCATTACATTCGCTTAAAATTCTTAAGGCTCTATTCTTTCTCCTTAAATCTTCATCATTTTTCCTCCGAAGGGTGAGATCGGTATGCGCGCCGACCATTCTTCTTGGTGAACCATCAGTTTTTCTTCCAACAATTTTTCCCCTACTCAGAATCCAAAGCCAACCTCCTGATTTAGATCTCATCCTGAACTCGACTTCATGATGCTCTCTGTTGTAATAATAGTATTCCTCTATAACTGTAAAAACCTTGTCCACGTCATCGGGATGTATCATGCTTTTAAAACTATCCAAACTTGGTTCAAATTCTCCAGTCTCATAACCTAACAAAGAATAATATCTGGGACTAAAATATACTTTTTGGTTTTCAATATCCCAATCCCAAAGCGCATCCGATGTTGCGTCTAAGGCATACCTTAAACGTTCCTCATTAATCCTTAAATATTCCTCCGCTTTTTTCTTCTCTGTGATATCGCTATAAGTTATAGCAACACCATACCCTTCCAGTGGAATCGGCGCGGCAGTTACATTTATCCATGAAATATTGTTATCATCCTTCACAACTCCCATCTCAACATCTTTGATGAGTCTATTTTCTTTAGCGGCGCGAACACTAGCGAATTCATCAGCCAGCATTGATGTTCCATCAGTCTTAATTATTTTCCATTCTTTACTATCATATTTTCTCTGCATTTGGATATTTTTTGATATACCCAGAAGTCTTTCAGACTCATCATTTGATTCAACGATGGTTCCGGATGAATCTGTTACGGTAACTCCCAACGGGAATGACTCAAATAGCACTCTATACTTCTGAAGGCTTATTTCAAGTTCGTGCTGGGCCTTAATTTTATCGTTTTTTATTTTTTGATTTTCAAGTATTGAGAGAACTATTGAGGGAAGTTTCTGAATATGAGCAGCTGATTTAATTACATAGTCAGAAATTCCTTTTTTCATCAATTCGACAGCAGCTTCTTCGGAACCTGTGCCGGTTATGACAATGATCGGGACATCAGTATTTATAGCTCTTACAACATCCACTATCTGAAAACCGTCGATCCCCAGGATATTAAAATCCGTCAAAATTAGATCATAATTTGAATTAGTGAGTTCTTCCTCAAAATTTTTGCGGTTTGAGACCAACACTATTTCAAAATTATGGCTGTCATTTTCAAATACATGCCGCGCTAATTCTCGATCATTTTTCGAATCATCGATGTATAATATTCTTATCGGAATATTCATATTCATTACTCCCTTGGAGGACTAACATTTAAGATTAGCCAATATTCAACAATTTTTTCAATCACTTTCATAAATCCATCAAAAGAAACCGGTTTGACAAGATAACTATTTGCGCCATTATCATAGGAGAGCGCCCTGTCACCCTCTTCCTTAGAAGAAGTAAGTATTATGATGGGAATACGTTTCAATTTCTCCACCTTTTTTATTTTACTTAATACCTCGAAGCCATCAATTCGCGGCATTTTCAGATCAAGTAAAATAATATCCGGTAATGGGTACACACTGCGATCCGAATATTCACCATTTCCAAACAGGTAATTCAAAGCTTTCTCACCATCATTAACTACGAATATTGGATTTTGAATGCGCGCTCTTTTAAAAGCATCCAAAGTCAATTCGATATCCATTTTATTATCATCTACCAATAAAATACATGACATTTTATCCATCGCAATCCTCCTTGAATAGTTTTACATAAAAAGTTGTTCCCTCATTCAATACTGAACTTAGAATACCAACCTCTCCGTTAAGCATTTCAACGGCTTTCTTTACTATGGCTAATCCTATACCTGTACCGGGATACTCATCCTCAGAATGAAGCCTCTGAAATACATTATATATTTTATCGTGAAATTCCGGAGCAATTCCTATTCCGGTATCTTTGATTTTAATTGTATAAAATCTCTCCTCCTCCGAAATATCAATCAGAATTTCGTTTCGGGAATTCAATCTACGGTACTTAACCGCATTATCAATTAGATTTGTCATTATCAGGCTTAGAAGTGTTTTATCGGAATCAATATATTCAATAGTCGAATTTATCATAATAATATCATTATTTGAACGGATTATATCTGTATAATCGGAAATTATTTTTTCATATAATTCTTTTATTGGTATTGAAACATAAGAAATGGATTTTCTGCCTAATCTGGAGTAATACAAAATGTCCTCAATCAGTTTATTCATCCTATCGCTTGCTTCAATAATATTATCCAGATAATGGAGCGCAGTCTTATCAAGATCTTTAGTAAATTGGGCAACTAAAATTCTGGAAAAACCATTTATTGCCCGGAGTGGAGCCCTTAAATCATGTGAAATTGAATATGAGAAAGATTCTAAATCCTTTATAGCAGATTCCAGTTTAGCCGTCCTTTCGATTACGCGTTCCTCAAGATCTTCATTAAGCTGAACAATTTGTTTTTCTACTTTAGTCTTCTTTTTTTCAATCAATAATTTACCAATAGCAGTGCTTACAATCTGTGCTGAATGTTCAAGAAATTCAATAAATTCCTTATCCATAGAATTTTCCGGTGAACGAGCGAAACTTAATAATCCGATTAGTGTGTCTCCGTTAAACAATGGAATAAACAGCATACAGGCTCTTTCGAGTTCCTTTTGACGAATATCGATATTCAAAGAATAATCTGAATAATTATCTTCTATGTATAACGTACATTTCTGCTCTATTGCTATCTTGCTGTAATACATAACCTCACTCAATGCACAGGGCTTTGCAACATAAGTAAATAATTTATTTTGCTCATCATCATCCTCTCCGAAAATATAAACAATCTCATATTTATCCTCTTCTTCATCATATACTGCAAGTTTTATACCAATAACTACTCCAATCCGATACTTTTCAAAAACATTTGATACAGTTCTTCCGATCTCTTTAAATGTAGTTGCGATATATAAACCGGAAGAAATATCGAGAAGACTTTGAATTTTTATATGCTCAGTTTCCAACAATTCGTCCTTATGTCGAATGTTGTCTTCAGCCTGTTTTCGTTCAGTGTAGTCATGCATAACTCCTAACATTTCAATTATCTCGTTATTTTTATCAAGAATGGGAATATAAATAATATGCAGGTTTTTCTTACCAAATCGGTTAAACGTAATTTGTGTATCAACAAAAATTTTGCTTTTTGTATCCAGAGACTCCTTTAAATACGGCAGATAGGATTGATAAACATCAGGTTGAAAAACTTCTTCATCCTTTTTTCCGAAAAAGTCATTAACGTTGAAACCGGTAATATTTTTTCCTGAAGGATTAATAAACTGTATTCTTAATTCGGGATCATAAATTACAATAATATCAGGAATATTTTCCATTGCGCGCTGAAATCTTTCTTTACTTCTGCTCAATTCTTCCTGAATTTTAATTTCATTAGAAATATCCATAATTGTGGTTATAAAATAAAGGGGTAATCCTGAAGAATCATACTGAAGAACTGTACTGATATCTACCCAAACTATATCCCCATTTTTATGAATATACCGTTTTTTCCAACGGGCAGAATTACGATCGCCTTTTATAACTGAATTAATAATCGAGCCATCCCTATCGATATCATCAGGGTGCGTAATATCCTGCCATTTTATTTTTGACAACTCATCACGAGAATAACCTAAAATCGCTGAAAGGGCATGATTGACATATAGAGATCCATCTAAAGAAGTAATGGATTTACCGACTGAGGCATGCTCAAATATATTCCTGAATCGTTCTTCACTTTCAATTAATTTCCTGACTGCCTCTTCACGCTGATTTTCAGCACTTTTTCTATCGCTTATATTACGGATTATTTCCTGATAGAATACTTTTTCTTCGATAAAATATTTACGCGAACTGACCTCAACCGGGAAAACCGAACCATCCTTACGTTTATGGAAGGTTTCATACATTTGACCATCATTATTATCGAGATTTCTTTTAATATTATCGATATCTACATTTTCCAAATTTATTCTTAATTCATAAACCGGCATTCCTATCAGCTCTTCCTCTGAATATCCATATTCATGTAGCGCGCTGAAATTTGCTTCCTGCACACGTATATTGTCATCGATCATCAGTATAATGTCATTGGCGTATTTGGTTAAGTATTCAAACCGTTTGCTGAGAGCCTGCTTCTCCAGAATTACTTCATAATTTCTCTTATAGATGGCTGAAAACTGTCTATTTCGATAATACCAGAACGAAAGACCTGCGATAATAAGAAAAATAAATAAAATTCCCAAACTTAATATTTTCTTTTCAAACAAGGGGTTGTTAATTTCATCCCAATCAGTTTTAGTGATCAAGAACCAATTTGTATCCGGTATTCTGCTAATTACTCCAATAACCCTTTTATGCCTATAATCAAGGCCCTCAACTAAACCGATGGCTCCATTCACAGCCTTTACTCCAAGCACATTTGTATCGCTGACCGGAATTTTTAAATTCAAAGCAGTATTTTTTCTATGACGGAGACCATTTAAAAATACAATTGAATCATCAACCGGTTTCAATAATAAAGTTTCAGATGTTTTACTAATTGTGGGCCATTGCTGGATAAGCGGATCCAGGAAATCAGCCGGATCAATTATAAGCGCTACAGACCCAACAAAAATTTTTTCTTTTTTTTGATAAATATAGAGCGGAATAATTACGGAAATATGTATCCCCATCAACGAATCCCTATGATAATCAGCAAAAAATGAAGCGCCTCTTGCTTTAGCGCTATCAATAAAAACTTTCATGTTATTGCATAATATTACTTTTTTTTCGGTAAGAATAAATTTGGGTTTATTGAATTTGTCGAACATATATATTTCTTTATAACCATATAGTTCTCTATACGATTTGAGCCATAATTCTATTTCACCCCGCATCTCTTTGCTGATGGAATTATTAAAATATCCATTCAATTCTTTTATTAAATGTGTATTTTTTCTGAAAACTTCGGCATCTGCCATTCGCTCATTCCGCCAGTTATTGATTTGATTAACCTTTAAATCGGCAATCGCCAACAATTCTTGTTTTTTGAAGGATAGGATTGCTTCTTCATCTTTGAAAATAAAATAAAACCATATGTAAAATAATCCCGCAGAAATAACAACCATGGTTATAAAGAAGCCTGGGCTGAATTTAATTTTATTTCCTCTTGGCAGATTTGAATCTGTTTTCTTCATGATACCACTTTAATTACTATCATCTTTGAATAATGATATTATAATAGAGTAACAAAAAAAACATTATAGTGTGTGTTCTGTTACAGTATCTCCTGAATTATGGTCAGGAATTCTGTTAAATAATTTTACTAATTACAATCGTTAATAATAGGGCATAAATTGTACCCCACAAAAAAAGGGTGCTATTCAGGGCTTTCCATAAAGTAATAAATTGTCTTTACAGCTTCGACTTAAAATTTTAGAATAATGATTTGGAAGGTTTCTCAAATACATCTGTGGGATAGAATGTGTTTGATTCATTGTGATAGGCAGTGATATTTATTAATCTCAGGTAAGAGAATTATTGTAACAACCTTTTCCCGCCTCGGAAAGTGTAGCAGATTCAATACAAAGGTGGCTTCGAGAAACCTCAGCCACCTCAGTTAAAAAAACATAAAATTAAAAGTTAATGCTTAAATGAAAATTAGGTTTCATCTCTATTTTGCCGTTCGGCAATGCATTACCGTTATAAGAAACGCTGACATGAGCTTTGTTATGAAAATGAGCCATCAAAACGGCATCAATGGCGCTTACAATATGATTTATAACGATGATTGAAACAAATGTAGTAGCAGTATTATAATAATCGTTTGCCTTCCCTCTTTCTGAAGCGTAGTATCTAAAATTTTCTGTAACCCTGTCATAAAAGTTTCCGTCGCTGTTTTGGTCTGAATCATCCCAGCCCTGGCTGTACTGTGGATATTTACCTATAAGCTCAAAGTATTGTTGGTCGCCATATTTTGGAAGAGTATGTGAGAAAGCCTGTCCCTTACCTCCACCGCCGCCTATTATCCTTTCAATCTCATTCAGTTTATCCCAATATATCTGGTCGGCAGGGGTATTTCCCTGTTTATACAAAGACTGGAAAATGGGTCTAATTTTATCTATATCCTTTTGATTGGGCACAATTTTATCTAGATTACGCTCCACCCAAGTGGCATAACGGATAACACTCCAATGGGCATCGGCGTAGGATTGATAAAAGGCAGTCTGGTCATCACCTTTCTTATTATATTTCACATTTATTATCCACGAGGCAGCCTCAATTCCAATGAAGAGCGCACTTTGCAGGTAATTTCCAGTGTATAGTTCTCCGGCGCCCGGTATAGCCGCAGAAAAGAGTCCCGCCAGGAGAAGAGATTTCTTGCTATCTTTCTGAGGATCAAGAGCAAATTCAGGATTCATATATCCGGAACGTTCTTTTATGGTGGATATCGTGAAATCCATATTAATTTTTTCTATAGAGCCTTTGGAATAAGTATTTTCAGCCGGTATTTTTTCCCTCTTCACTTCGTAAATTTGAGCGTTAAGATTTATAACTGTAATTAGCGATAACAGAAATATGAATATAATTTTTTTCATAGGTACTCAGTTTTAAAGATTTTTTAAATAATTAATTTATATCGAATACGTCAAATCCAAAGAGGATTCCAAGATAGAATTTCCATTCTTTTCCAAACGTAATCGTTTTTTTATTATAAACATTGCTGAATTCATCCAAGCCATAGGCAGTGCTTAAAAATATTCTTGTGGGATACATATAGAAAGAATATGTTTCAAGACGGAGTTCAAATCCAATATCTTTTTTAAACTCTTTCAGGCTGGTTTTTGTCATCCATGCATTGCCGTAATCAAAAAATATTGAGCCGTAAAGTTTATCAAAATAGAGATGGGCAAATCTGAAATCTATATCATCAAACATAGGAAATCTGTATGTAAGGTTGACTCTGGCTGCTTCATTGCCGCCCAAACCATAAAAAGTATAACCCTTCATTCCGGAAAATCCGCCGATGTAGTAATTAAAAAACTCATCGACTTGAGGACCGAGAATCGAAGCCCCATGAAATTCCATTGAAAGCGTATGTTTCCAGCCGGGCAGCGGAATGCTCTCTGTAAACTTCAATTCAATCTTAGGGATGTTGTAATCATCATAGACCGGCATCAGCATTCCCTCTTCAATTTTGTATTCCCCATTTGTATTGAAGCTGTTCATTTCATAATTAAATTTGAAATGAATTTTTCTGCCAACCGGATTAATTGCCTGAGTCTTTGATGGTACAAATGCTCTTGAGGTGAAATCCATGCCCACATCGGTTCCATGCAAATAATAATCACTGGAGGCGGAAACCAGCTGGTTTACCTCAGGCAGATAAAAACTGCTGACTGCCGAGCCATATCTGCTGTAACGGAAAAACAGTTTGAGATATGTGTTATTATTGTAGATTTTGTGAGTAGCTGAAAAATCGAACTCAAACATATTGTAGGTTACTTCTACAGGAATATTATAAAGCGGCAGCTCTATTTCGTTATTAGTTTGACGTGTAATATTATAAACCTCAAATGCTAATTGTGGTGTAAGTCCGATATCGTACAATAATGGAAGTTTATCTTTATATTCAAAGATTAAAAACAGATCCCTTTCCATCTGCAGATTTATTGAACCACCGGCAAAAAAACCATATTTATCCAATGCATCGCTTGATGAGACATATACGCCAGGTTTAAAATTATCAATAAATTTATTATGTTTATTATAATTATCTATTCTTAAAAAAGGAAAGAATGAAAGCGATCCGAAAACATTTTTATAATCCTGGACTTTGAAATCCGTCTGTTCGGCATCATTATATTCATTCAGCTGAGTATACTTACCAATGAGAGACTTCTTCAGTTCTTCACGCTTTAGGTAATCACTATCCTTCAACTCAAGCGGCTGAGCATTTTTTATCATCGCTATTTTATAACCGCCGAAATGATAAAGAGAGAAAACCAAATCTCCATCTTTGTTAACAACGGGCATAAATGCGCCGCCTAAAACATTGGTCATTTGTTCTATCTTTCCGGATTCCAACTCATACCGGTAGATATTGAATATTCCGGTTCTATCGGACGAATAATAGATATATTTTCCATCCTTTGAAAACACCTGTCCCCTTTCGTCAAGCTCAGATTTAAGAATAAAATTCATTTCCGAACCATCAGAATTGACAACCGCTATATCCCTGCCATCTTTTATGGAATAACTGATAGCAATTTTTTTACCATCCGGAGACCATCGCGGAGAATAAAGCTGTTCCAGATTAGCAAAGAGCGTAATCTGCTTTGAATTACTGCCGTCGGAATTCATCACGAATAGATTGACACTGCCGTCCTTTTGAGAAAGATAGGCGATCTGTTTACCATCCGGAGAATATGATGGTGAGTATGCTCTTTTATTGTGAGTGAGCCTTTCTTCTTTCTTAGCTTTTATGTCGTAATAATATAAATCGCTATATACCTCATCACGTGTGTTTATGGTATTATGCTTTGAGAAGAGAATTATATTTCCATCCGGAGAGAATGACAATTCAGATTTTACACCAAAATGGAGCTCTTCTTCCTTACCGGATTTTTGGTCATAAAGAAAAATTCCGGACCAGCCGAAATAATCGGCCGTTTTATTTGAAGTGTAAGCAATCTTGCTGCCATCGGGAGAGTAGACCGGATAAAAGTTTCCGAAACCTACCGGAGCTATGATATCTCCTTTTACCTCATTCCTGCCGACATTAGCAATTCTTTTCTTATAATCTTCTGTAATGTAATTTCGCCATTCGTTGTAAAGTTCCTCGCCGCTTTTATTCAGCGCTTTCTCGATGGCGCCATCTATATTGAACTGCAGTAATGAAGACATATTGTAAGAAATTTCTCTCACCTTTTCAAAACCGTACTTCTCACTTATAAATTGAATTAGTGAAAAACCTGCATTATATGAAGATTCGTTTCCAAGACTATTTTTCCCAAAAGTACCCATATCACCCCATGAAAGAAGGCTATCCTTTAGGGCATACATTCGAAGTATCATATCACGGTGTGAATCCCAAAAATCATATTTCAAATCCGGGTGGTTGTATTGGGCAACTCCCTCGGCAAACCATGCAGGGATTGAAGAACCGGGTATGGGATAAGAGACCAAGACATTAGGAAATCCGTAAAGAACGTCGGGACGTCTTTCGGATTCATAATTCATCCATTGGAAATAGATTGCAGGCACCTTTCTTCCGAATTTCATACCTGTCTGTAGCTGAACCAAATGGGCAAATTCATGTGTAAAAACATTGCGGAGCCAATTATGAGTTCCACGTAAATCAAAATCCAAAGAAGTTGCCCAAATCTCGATTTTATTATCGAAATAGTAAGCCGCTCCATTGGAGTAATCGCCATAGTCTTTTACGATTAAGCTCAATTTTGTATCAAACTCATGCTGATAGATTCCTGTTACCACAGGATAAACCTCTTCGGCTATCTTTGCAAGAACCCGCGCGGTATTTTCAGCGCCAGGATGAAAATTTATATAAAAATGTTTTGTTTCAATCTGCTTCCAATTTAAGTAAGGATGCATATCCTCATATTCCTGTGCCGATAAATTGAAACTACAAAGCCATAACACAGCAACAAGAAAAATATATTTAAATTTCATTTTAACCTTTCAAAATTATTTTATTACCGCAATCTTTATAATGACGGATGATTTATTGCCGCCCGAATCCGCTTCAATTTGAGCAAGATATATTCCACTCTGCACATCCTTAACGTTCCACTCGACGTCATTATCCATTCCTGCCACACCGGTAGTTGATATCTCATGCACTTTTTCGCCTGAAAGATCAAATATTCTGATTTTTACATTCGAGTTTTCCGAAACAAAAAATCTTATTTGCGTAATATCATTATAAACCGGATTAGGATAGTTGTAGGCTCTTGATTTCGGTAAATATTCAGAACTTTTTACCGTCAATAATTCTTTAGTCTCTGTCTGTGATCCGCTCATCCTCTCGTTAGCGTAATCCCCCGACCATGCTATTTTGTCGGGATTATATCTTCCGTTCAATTTCCAGGCATACAGATAACCATCAGAGTTTATTACAGCCAGACCTATACTGTCTTTCACCTTGAAAAAAACCGGAGTAACAAGAGGTTTACTTCCGATTGAAATCGGGTAACCATCCATAAGTTTACCCTTCTCGTTAAATGCAAACAGGCTTCCATCTTCAGAACATACTATGATTTCATTTCTGGAATCGCCGTTTATATCTGCAATTACCGGTTTGATATCACTTGTTCCCTGTTTGAATCTGACAGGAAAATTATCCAGCAGAGTTCCATATTTATTGAATACATATAACTTATCATAAATTGAAAATACAAAATCCGAAATTTTGTCGTTGTCGATATCACCTACTACAAAAGGTGATACATGATCCCAGCAGACATTGCATACATCAGAAAATATTTTTTTGGTACTGCTGTTATATTCCCCCGGCTCCCGACTACTTAGTGAAGAAAGTCCGTCAATATCAGAAAAACAATTTAATGTCAGGGATTGTTCCGCAGGATTATAAAAAAGATAGGCAATATCCAAATAATTCGGATTGGTTATATTTCCTACAATAAAATTTTTTATTTTTTCACCGTTCCTGAACTTAATAAGCTCAGTATTATAAACATAAATCGAGTTTTCGGTTACCGAATAAAAATTTCTGTTTCCAACAGTTGAGTTTACCTCCAGACTAGTTATTTTATCCACAGGTTTTAACTTATTAATAGTATCTGCTTTATAAAAATAAAAATTATTGTTGGAATAACCAATCTGGTTAAGAACACCTTTTGTTTTATTTAAAACATTTACTCTGGAACCTGCATAGGAGTTTGATTTAAGGGTATAAATGAAAAAGGAATCGACACTTGAATTAGAGAGATCATAATCGAACAATTTTTGCGGCGAATTGGTTAGATCGTAAATTTGAAGTTTATGATCATTTGTTCCCCTATCGAGAACGATTTTGTCTGTTTTGGAAGTCTCCTTGAATATCGAAAAATTATTTACGCTGTTCAAATCAGAGCTTAATGAATTCACTCCGTCTACATTATAAACGGAAAGAATCCCATTAGGATTGGTTATTAATTGATGGCTGTTCCCAACCTTAATATCTGCATTTGATAATTTAATTTTGCCACCTAAGGATAATTTTACGGGATATCCCTTTAAGAGGCTAACCGCATCATCGCCAATTTTTACTTTAAAAGACATAACAGGATTCTGCGTACTGATATCATAAATCGAAATATGGCTATTGGCACCGTAATAGCTTTTTGAATTTGGATTGCTGGTATTTGAAAAAATATTTTTATAAACGGGACGCAGGAGACTATCCTTAGCGTAATAATTAAGATCATTATACCAAAAATCGAGAGGTGTTCCATTTTCACTGCTCGAACCCGAGGAGAGCATTCCATAGGTTTGTCCTATATCCTGCGAACCATCGGCTTCTTCCAGATCAACACCGCGGTGATCGATATTATTGTTTATCGAATTATCGGCTAAACCTGATTCGATTTTACTTTCGTCAATATGCCAAATCAGCATTCCGCCATTTAACTTATTTTTTTTATAATCAAATCCACCCGGCAAACTCCAGTCATAATCGTCAACATCCGTTACTACGCCGCTAACCAACGAAACTGTTCCGAATTGATCAAAATAAGTGGTATCTTTATTTATGTGATATTCTTTTTCCGTACCTCTCACTTCTGATTTTACTGTAAGTCCGTTATTACCCGGATCCCTGTACCGGCATTCAACCAGAAAGTATTCCTTATTGGTTATAGGAATTTTGTAAATCTGCGCGTTTGCTGAAATTCCATCGGTACGGGGCGCTGATATAGAAAATTCATTTATACCGCTATTAACAATAATGGGATTTACCCAACCGAGATAAACCTTTTCCCATGCGGATGGCGACGGCGGAAACAATCCATTATAACTAAAAATCGCCTGTCCATCCATAAGTCCAAACCTGCCGATTGCAGTAGTTCCATCTTTGGTATTAAAAAGATCAGGCAGTCCAAGATAACTTGCAAAACTGGAGACTATCAACCCATTGATGCTTAATTCAACAAGATTGGTAACTCCGTAGCTCTTAATTTCCCTGTATTCAGATTCGGGTAAAACTGCGCTGTTTTGAATTTTAAATTTTCCCCCGTTGACCGGAATACCCTGATAGGAAGAGCCGTAATACTTTTTGAACGATGTAAGATTGAACGTAATAGAGGGCAAATCAAAAGGTGTGGGATCGGAGCCGTAAATGCTTGCAAGATCAATATCCTTGCCTGAACCGGCATGAAAAATAAAAAAACAGTCATAATCTGAAAAAACGATTTCCGGACTCTCTTTATCCACCAGCGTCCAAGCATCAACAGAAAGATCCGCCAATTTGGTATAATCGGTGCCTTTCGGGGGACTGTATCTTCTCATCGAGTCAGGGAGCGTATAAATTTTATCGGGAATGTAATATTCTATCTCAACTTTTCCATCTGAAACTTTACTGTAATAATTTTTTAAAAATTTAAGATGGCTTACAAAATACTGCCGGTTATGAGGCGGCGCATCAACTGTTGTATCCTTATAACGGTCGGATAAATCAAATCTGCCATCACCGGAGGTAAGGGTATCTTTATCCGTTTTAAACTGAACCATTACAGCAAGGATTTTAAATTTACCGGCAGCACGATCCGGCTTAGCCAAGCCTGTATTGAAATTGAGCTGATGACTGAACTTCTGAGCGCCGGCTGAACAGGTTATAAAAATAATCAATAGAAGAACAGAAACAATTTTTAACCGCGAAATACAACCTTTATTCATAAACATAACTTTATTTCTTATTGTTGAAATTTGGGGAATTTATCACAAAATTTGATTATCATCCGTTTTATCCCCGTTCTAAAACATTTGAATTCAGGTCATCAATTTGTTGATGACCTGAATTCCGAAATTAAATTGCTGATAGTTTACCGGAAGCGAGAAACTCACGAGGAGTGATTACCAGTTTACTATTAACGAAAATCTTAAAGTATTCGATAGCGGACTTGTTTCGTTAAAGGTAGAAATATAACTGAAATCAAAGCCATAGACATCATACCTGACTCCCGCCCCGAAGGTAAGGAATTTTCTATTACCATAACTTGGATCTTCATAAAGATATCCGAATCTTAAAGCGATCAGTTTTGGTTTTCCATACCAATATTCAAAGCCGGTTGAGGATACGATTTTTCTGATTCCGCCATCGCCCCATGCCGAGAAAATAGCTGTATAGAACTCATCAGGTTGTTTATTTTCTTCCTCGGTATATCTTCTGACCAGCAATCTGCTGAAATCCAGAGTATAGATCAGACTATTGTAATCGCTATCTAAAATTCTAACACCAAAACCAAGTCTTGCGGTTGTAGGAATTGGATCTGCCTGATCGGCGTCAATATAGGTAAGTTTAGGACCTAAATTCGAGAGATTCAGACCAACGCTTAATATATTTCCAAGATCAAGATCAGTGAACGGAATAACCAATACCTGCGGCTTGTAAAGAAGACCGATATCACCGCTGACTGATGTTGCAATTCCCTCTCCTTTCTCTTCCTCGGTTCCGATTGGAGATAGAGCGCTATGTATTAAACGAAGGTTTATGCCCAGTCCTAAGTCATCTAATACTCTGGTTGAGTATCCTGCTGTGATGGCGTATTCATAACTTTTCCATCTGTCAACCTCGTCCGGACTTTCTGATGTAGTTCTGATAAATTCACCTAAGTTCAGGTATGTGATACTTGCTGATACAGTTCCAATCTCCTGAAAGAACCACTTGAAGTTAAGGTATTCGTAAAAGAGGTCGCTTTGATGAAACTGGGGTAGCCAATTAGTATGCGTAAGACTTATCTCTCTTCCTTCCTGGAATGCTAATCCGCCCGGATTCCAAAAGATAGCCGACGCGTCATCCGCCAAGCCGGTACCTGATTCACCCATACCGGAACTCTTAGAAGTAGGCGAAATGAGCAGAAAAGGAACGGCTGACTCTCCGCCCTGAGCAAATAATGAACCCGTATCGGCAAAAAAAGTCATCATTACTAATCCCAACGCTACTGCCAGTTTTGATTTGTAAGACATTAAATAATCCTCCATTTATAATAATTGTACGTTCTTAGCAGTTTATTAAATTTATATGATTTTGAAATTTATTCAAGTCATTTTAAAACGCTCAGTTTTCCAAGAGCCTCGGATGTAAATTTACCATCCTGAGTTTTGGTGATAACCTTATACAGGTAAACACCGTTTGCAATTTCGTCGCCATCTTCATCCCTGCCATCCCATTCAATCTGGACAAAAGAGGCGGTAATGCCGTATTCATTGATAACCTTTATCAGGCGTCCGGCAATTGTAAAAATCTTTATGGTTGCATCAATGGGCTGATTCTGGTTTTGCTGCATTGTAAATTTTGTCGTTTTGCTGAAAGGATTCGGATAGTTCATCACATTCATCAATGATAAAGCTTCTGTATTCTGCACCTTAAAGGCAATCTCTCCGCTTGATGCGTTGTTAAATACATCATAAACTTTTACTTTCAATTTATGATTGCCATCCGGTATTTTTTCGAGCTGATACTCTGCAGAGCCTTCGGAATAACTGTCAATTTTTCCTTTGTAGAAGGAATTCAAAAGTATTCCCTCGGTATTGTTATTCAGGAAAGCCTCAAAACGATGACCTACACCCAAACCGGTTGTGTTTATACCGCTCTCGTCATAAAGATCAACAATCAATAGCGGATTCTCACCAACCAAATCACCGCTTCGGAAATTCCGGTCGTTGAGATATAAATTAGCTACCGGTCCGGTTTCATCCGTAACTCCTGAGGTATCGGTTCCGCTAATTATGATATTTGAATTATATCCATAGCCATCCTTATCCGAATTATAAAAATACATGCTGATCTTTCCGTTACGGTTTTCATAGCTGATATCCTTTGGAACAATGAAGTTTGCTTCAAACCTTCCGTTTTTTATCGAACACTCTCCGCTATAAATAATACCGCCCGGTTTATCGAATACAAAATATCCGCTGCCTTCCGATATCTCCACCCTTTTTGGAGCATCAAAAACAACAATCTGAACTCTTCCATTGTAATTACCGTTAACCGGTGTAAGCGTGCCCCTAACAAAACCCTTTAAATTTACCTTACTTTGGGCTTTTAACTGAATCGTCTGATTTCCTGATATTGAATTAATGGTATCTATCTCGGAGATATAATTAGGAATATTTAGTACTAAACAGGGATCGCCAAATAAATGAAATTTGCTGTCATTAGCAGAGAAAAAGTCCTGTTTAATACTATAATGGATATCCCCGAGAGAAGTGAAATTTGAATTTTGGGATCTGAGGAATAATAGTGTGATGAATTCTTTATTTATCTCAAAATTCTCATTTGCAAAAACCGAACGGGAAGCAGAGAATACACCAATGAATCCCGCGTTTTTTCTTAAAATAAAAAGCTCAGTTCCGCTTTGCTCGTTGGGATTGTCAAATCTTCCAAAATCACATGTTGCCGCAACTAAAAATGGCAACTTCTCAGAATTACTAAGAGCAGGAATTGTAGATTCATTCCTCATAATTGATTCATGCGCCCACAGTTTTGGATTGCCATGACCGATATAATTCATAAGGAGAGTACCATTGTTTATAATTTTTATAATATCCTGGTTAGCCTCCGGTTTTGTTCTGCCTGAAGATGTTACAACGGTTTTATAATCTATGATGTAAATTTTATTTTTGTCAAATTGCAAAGGAGTAAACAGTTCAGCCAAGGATTCTGATTGATCGGTATACCGCGATTCGTCATCATCTCCATTCGCTAAAAGACCATCATCAGCGACAAAAGTTAAATTACTTCTCCAGCTATTCATTGGGGCATTTTCATAAGCGATAATTTTATCAATTGCTGCCGAGGCATCTTCTTTTGAAATAGCGGTAATTCTGCCGATCGCCATGTCATTTCTTGAATCATTGCCGACAACACGGACAAAATAATCATCGGTTGTATAAGAATAAATTTCATGATGAGATTCAATGGTTTCGTAAACGGGAACCCTATTTAGCTGAGAAAAATTTTGATTATTAATAAGATTTTTATAATCGTAGCTTCCATCGCCTAGAATCAAGACATAAGCAGGTTTTGTAAGCCAATTAGTATAGGCATAGCTTAAAAAATTCCGTATTGCGGTTGGATCCTGTTTGCCGCTTGAAAATTCGTTGTAAATATTTTGCAAATTTACGATTGTAGTTTTCTGGGGATTTTTTACTGATGCTTCTCTTAATTTTTTATATCTTTCTGCTTCCGAAATAAAATCATTGTCATTAGGTACAATCAGAATCATGGGTGAACCATCAGCAATTCCGTGAAGATTACTGTTGGATATCTTTGATACCGTTACGGGTGATTTCGTTCCATTATTTCCAACCACATAAATCTCCGGAGAGGAACCGGCGGATGCTTTCAATTGGAACTTAATATTTCCGGCGCTGATATTTGGATTACTTAAAACCTTGGGGTTATTATGATCTGATACATCAAAAACCACAATATTACTGTTAGAAAAACCTGAAAGATTATATTCGAAATTTGCTGTTGTATCCGGTAAATCGAACTTTATTTCATCAACTGTTGTGGTAATTCCTCTTTTGTAAAATATCTCAACCCAATCAAGATTACCCACATCACCGCTGAAATTAGGATTGTACGTAATTTTAAGATTTATCTTACCATCTGCGGCAGTTGAGGTTTTCACAAATTCTGTTGTATCTGAAACTTCGAGTTTGATCCAATAATCACTATAGACAGGGTAATTCACGTATGCGGTACCGAGCTGAGTACTGTTTTGTTCAATCTTAAACGAAGAACGATCAGTTGAAGCGGCGCCTACAACAAACCTATACTTTATCGGTTCGCTTGAAACAATACCATCCAGTTTGGAAGTTGAATAAGTGATGCTGGGGTACAAAGACAATAAAGGATTACCGTACCACTGCCTGCCGGATTTAAGAATATTCGTCTTTTCAGGTTCAATAAATGTTTTGCCCGAAAGGTTAGCGGCAACAACAGGATTGGCGGAAGTTCCTGAGGCAAAAGCTGTTGCGCGTTTACCTCTATCTGCGCCTCCGAACGTAAGAAAATAATAATTTGAGGTTGAGTAATGATTAATAAAATGCCGGAATTTCTTCTGTTTGGAATCATAAACCCAGGTATCGGGGCTCTGGCCATAGAATAGAAAATAGTCTGCGTCGTTAAATGCGCCGTCTGATTCACCGGAGGCATAGATTGCGCATTCGAGCAGATCATCTATTACCGGAACATCCTGTTCTTCAGGTAACTGCTTGCCTCCATTTCCGTAAATTTTCAGGGTTCTTGGGTCAATACCGGATAGACTAATACCGGCATTCTTAAAGAAATTTGCATCCAATTTGTAAATACCATCTTCTTTAACTTCAATTTTATACCACGTTCCTGAGTTTAGAACACTATTCTTGACAGCATTGAGCTTTTTCATTTTCGGTGCGTAGCTCCATAATGAGGATTGGTCATAATTCAGCACCAAATTTTTCATCAAATTTGAGCCGCCTTTTACCGTATTAAGCCTATTCAGACTTACGCTCTTGTTTGCGCCAAAAGTTACCCTTATTCTAATTTTTGAATATTTCCGTAATTCCTTTGTAACAGGATTGTACTGCAACGGAAAGATTCTTAAAGTGCCGAGAATATTATCCCTTGCAATACCAATATTGACCATGTCTGAAATAAGGGAGGGATAAAAAGCGTTTGTTCTGTAAACTTTTTCATCCGTCCTATATGACCTGCCGTAACCAATGGAGTCATCCGATTTGGTATATGTAGCAATAGGAGCAAAATTTATGTTCCGAATCGATTCGTAATCACCGCCGGCAAACTCCACTTTATTCCCTTCCGCTGTTGGAAGTCCAAGGGTAATATTACGCGATGCTATATCAGGGCTGCCGGATTTAGATATATCCAAAGATCTTGAATCAGAAAACCCAAAGAGCTGATAGTCCATACCATTGATTTTAATAACTTTTATACTATCATATTGCGGTGTGAATTCGATTAGAAGATGGTTATCATCTGATTCGATAATTTTCAGATCACTGAACCTCCCCTGGGAATGGAGGCAGTAAACCATTAATATATTAAATAAGAAAAATACGATCTTTTTCATGTTTATTCCGTTATTGTTTTTTTGTAATAAAAAATATGAAATAAAAGGTTCGCAAAACAGCCGGCAACTAACGAGATGGCTGCTCCGAATAAACCGAATACCGGTACTAAAATACAATTTAAAGCTATATTTATCAATGGCGAAATAATGGCTATATTTCTCACATAGTCACCCTTCTTTTTTGCTCCCAAAAAGGAGTTTATGGGCTGGGTCAAACCGGTGAAGAAAATACCCAGAGCCAAAACCGGAATTAAAATTTTTATTTCCGCAAAAGTTTCTCCAAAGAAGAGGTCAACAATCAGCGGAGTAAAAAGAATCAGCAGCAATGATGAAACAACCAGTAGAACAATATTTAACTTAAAAATATTCATGTCAATTTTTTTGCTGTCCGTAAACTCCCTGAACGCCGCCACCGATAGGGATTGTGAAACCAATTTTAAGGGTGAAGAAATTCTATAAGCCAGAGAATAAGCGCCCAAAGCAGAGGTATTCATAAAAAGAGTTATCAAAAAACGGTCTGCATACTGAGATAAATTTCCAAATATATTTCCGGAATAAATCTTCATTCCATAGCTTTTTACTTCATTTTTCAACAGGGTATAATTCTCCTCGCAGTTTCTTAGATTGGGTTTAAGATAAAGCAAAATTAAAATCGAACCAACAATAACTGAGAGAGCAAATAAGACGAAAGAGATCATAAAATTTATTTGACTAATGAACATGAAAATCAATAGCAGATAAACCACTTTTGGGAAAATATTATATATTGCAAGCGCAAAAATCAGATTTGATCCTCTGCATATCATAGGTATCAAAGCCTGAAATGGAAAAATAAAAACAAGAAACGAAATAAGCTGAAGCTCTTTTTCTATCCTAACCGAGAAGAGAGAATCAACAAAGAAGCTGGATATGAATATTGTGATACTGAATACAAACCCAATTACAAGGGTAATCAGGAACAAAAGCCCCATCATGCTCCGTTCATCATCCTTATTTTTCACGAGAGCCAGCAGCCTGGAACCGGAAGAAAATATTCCAAAATCAAAAAACAGCAGTAAAGAAAATACCAGAGTATTGATGAAAGTAAAAGTGCCGAAAGCCTCCCTGCCCAATATCCTTGTATTAAAAATATCTAGTGAAATTGCCAATGCCATACCAAGTATCTGGGATATCAATAAGACAATTGTCTGCTGAGTAAGTTCTTTCCGGCTATGTAAAAGTGATTTTATCATCTTACTTTCTCAAGAGTCCTATTTTGAAAAATTTAACAAGGAATTTCAACAGCCGTAACGGGAGCGAGAAACTTAGTCCCTCCTTACGGAAAATTGCTGTCATTTTTTGCTTAAGCGGGAACTCGAAACTGAGTCTGAATTTCCGGAAAACAGAATTATATTTTTTCGAAACTAAAATATCAGATATATTTTTATAATATGCCAGAAATTTATCCTTCTTTTCGCCTTCAACCAATTGAATTGAAAGATCCTCATTATAGTATACTGGCAAATATTCAAATGAATGAATGCCGGAAGAATCTATATCGATCGAAACAAACATCGTTTGCTTTGATTCTTCCGCCTGCTTCTGTTTATTACCTTTGTAGTAATAACTTTTGAAAACGAAATTTCCTAAACTGTAAAAAATATGCTTGCCGTTATATGTTTCATGACCCTGAACTACGTGAGGGTGATGACCGAGAACCAAATCGGCTCCCTGATCTATAAGCTTATGCGCCAAATCTTTATCTTTAGGCTGCGGGTAAGGGTACATCTCAAATCCCCAATGCAGTGAAACGATAACAAAATCAGACTCATCTCTGGTCTTTTTAAGGAGCGGTAGATAGTAGGGCTCTTCCGGCGGTACCATACCCGGAATATAATTTTCCGCATTTCTTCCATCATGAAAAGTGAGCGCAATAAGACCTATTCTTATACCATTTACCGTTATTATTTTTGGATAGAGAACTTCATTGATATTTTTTCCCCAGCCAAAATGTCTGATGCCATTCTCATTTAAAAAATCGATAGTAAACTCAACGCTTAAGGGACCGTAGTCTCCCATGTGATTATTGGCGAGCGAAACGAGGTTAATTCCATAATTTTTTAAAAACTTAATTGTCCCAAACTCCGAGTAGAGCCCGAAATCCCCATTAACCGGTTCTGCGCCTGCATTGGTTATAGGACCTTCCAAATTGGCGAAAACCAGATCCGCCTTTTTGAAAATATCCTGAAGCGATTCATTATATCTTATATCCTGAATGGCTTTTTTATCGTTACCCAAATTTATATCGCCGACTGCAATGAGCTTTATCATAAGAACTTTTCAGTTTATCAGGAAATATTTTTTAAAAAAGAATAATATACCATCAGCAATCTTTTCTCTTCCTCGGTAACAGCCCTGCTTTTCAGAGAATACGAAAAAGTATTCTCCTTATTAGGTTTTGGTTCAATTACCTTATTGTTTTTTTCTGTAATTTTCATAAATCACCTTTATAATTCCGGAGTTACGCTGGAAACAACAAATCTCAATTTTCCGAGCGGAGTTCTCTCAATGTTATCAACAAAATTATAGTTTATTTTAATCTTATATCCTAATCTTTTTCTAAGCTCAATCTCAAGTCTATCAACATCTCTTGAGCTGTAATTATCGCCTCTGACAATTTTAACCGTTATCGAATCCGGATCATTCTGAACTATTTGGCTTAATTCAATTCCGGCGCTGTATTTGAATGCTGCATCCAGCCTACCGACCATTCTTCCGTCAGGAGTAACGATGATATCTTCACTTCTTCCTTCGATTGACTGCACAACCGGCAATGATCTTCCGCAGCCGCATTTCTTTCCGGATAAAATTGCAACATCCCTGGTATCATATCTCAGAAAGGGCATGGCAAAATTTGTAAAACCAGAACCAATGATTTTGCCCGGTTTCCCGATCTCAACCGGATTACCTTCATTATCAACCAGCTCCATATAGCCGAACTCCGAACTAATATGAAGACTCCCCTTTTCGCACTCTCCGATTGAAACAACATTTTCCGCCTGACCGTAAATATTCTGAGTCCTGCAATTCCAATATTCAGCAATTTCTTTTCTATATTCATCCAGAAGGCACTCTGCGGTTAAAATTACCACCTTAACCTTCGGAGGAATAATATTATTCTTCTTCATATATTTTGTGAGCAGCATAATTGCGGAAGGATAACCCCTCAAGGCTGCCGGTTGAAACTCCTGAATCAAAGAAGAATATAGCTTAAGGTTATCTTTGGTAATATGGAACGCCGAAAGAAAAAGTTTATTATGTGAATATTTGAAAATCTTCTTCGACTCCGGAAATGTTGCCCCGGTTAAAAAAGCTATTCGGTCAGTGAATCCCAATCCTGCCCACTGATTATATCTCCAGTAGAATGCAAGCGTTTCGTTAATAGAATCCTCGAATTTAAAGATGTTAATTGACGTCCCTGTTGAACCGCTGGTAAAATCGACAGAATATTTCTTCTTATCCACCTCTTTTGAGGCAAGTTTTTTAAAATGTTTCCTGACATCTTCTTTCCTCATGATTGGTAAATTATTTAATTGTTTAATAGAACTAATATTCTGTAGATCAATTTTATCACTAAAATACTCCTTGTAAAATGGGACATTTGCGATTGCATATTCTGCGATCCTGCTGAAATTCCGGTCAACCAAAGAATTCATTTCATTTTCAGAAAAGAACTGTGATTCCATTATGGAATTATAGAAAGACGAAAACTTAAATCCTTTTACATATGGAAAAGGAATTAGTTTATATAAAAAGCTAAGACTCTTAGTATTCATAAAACATCTTTCAATTTTTTTGAAATTTTTTGAACGGGAAAGTGGAAGAGAATCAGGAGTATGCCCACCCCAACCGTCAAAGGTAAATAAAGAACGAACTTGATTTAATCAAATGCGATAAAACCTTTAACTAAGTTGCGATAGAGTATCCTTTATAATGTTAAACTTGTCTAATATAAAGATTAAGCATAAAAATGTCAAGTGCAAATGCTTGGAATCATTATTTTTTATTATCGGATTCTTTTCAAAACAAATGAATCGAATGCCCTAATATGTATAACAGCGAATTACTGAAATAGTTCCTTAATAACTTTCTTTTTGAACTAAAACAGCGCGCTGACACTGATTTTTTATTTTACCAACTTTGCAGCCTTCTGATATTTCTTGGGTAAAAGTACTATCTGGCTGCTAATTTTTTTACTATCTGCATCCGGCTTAACAAGTGAATAGCTGCCGTCGCTTTTCATAATTCTTGCCTTAACATTATCTTTCAAATATGTTTCCAAAACATCATGTATAACGTGATCTTTTAGCGAGGGTTCTTCAACCGGAAAAAGAAGTTCAACTCTCCTATCTAAATTTCTCTGCATAAGATCTGCGCTGCCCATATAAACTTCTTCATCCCCGAAATTTCTGAAATAGTAAATTCTTGAATGTTCAAGAAATCTGCCGACTATTGAGATAACGGTTATATTTTCACTTACTCCGGGTACACCTGGTTTCAGGCAGCAGATTCCCCTGACAATTAATTTGACCGTAACACCGGCTTGAGAAGCTTTGTAAAGAGCGCGTATCATCTCAGGATCAACCAATGCATTCATTTTAAAAATAAGAAGTCCATTTCCATTCTTTCTGTGAACATTAATTTCGCGTTCTATTTTTTCAACAAGAAATTTGCGCATATTCGTAGGCGCAATAATTACTTTCCTAAAATTCTTCTGCCTGGAGTAACCCGTAAGAAAATTAAATAAATCTGAAACATCTGCTCCTATATCCTCACGGCAGGTCATTAATCCAAAATCCGTGTATAGCTTTGTTGTAGTAGCGTTATAATTTCCGGTTCCTAAATGAATATACCTTTTCAATCCATCCGCTTCCCTTCGCACTACCAATGCGGCTTTAGCATGGGTTTTCAATCCCATAAGTCCATAAACCACGTGAACACCGACTCTTTCCAAAGCCCGCGCCCAGATGATATTGTTTTCCTCATCAAACCTTGCCTTTAATTCTACCAGAACTGCAACCTGTTTTCCGTTTTCGGCTGCCTGAATTAGAGCCTGAACGATTGGCGAATTTTTTCCGACGCGGTAAAGGGTTTGCTTTATTGTTAATACATTCGGATCATGGGCGGCTTTGCGAATAAAATCAACCACTGGAGAAAAAGAATCATATGGATGATGAAGGAGAACATCTTTTTTCTTTATTACGGAAAAGATATCATCATTCTCTTCGAAAACCTGGGGAATGGTTTGATGAAAGCTGGAATCCTTAAGATGCTGCAGGGGTAAATTATAGATGATCATCAAATCTTGAATACCTAAGGGACCATCTATTTCGTAGATTGTCTCCTCACTTATCTCCATATTCTCCAATAGGGTCTCTTTTATCTTCTTGGACATCCTGCTCTCGACTTCAAGCCGTACAATAGAACCGAACCTTAATTGACGGAGACCTTCCTCTATTGTAATAAGTAAATCACTGGCTTCATCTTCCTGAATTTCGACGTCGGTATCTCTGGTAACACGAAACAGATGGGATTCAATAATTTCCATCTCCGGAAAGAGGGCATCCAGATTTTTGGAAATAATTTCACCGAGAAAAACATATTTAACTATTCCGTAACGCTGAAATTCCATTTTACATTTTTCGTTTATGGTATCAAGACGAATTATCCTTGGAAGTATATTTGGAATCTTCACTCTCGAAAAATGCTCCTCGCCTTCCGGGGATCTAATTATAACCGCCAGGTTAATAGAGAGGTTGGAAATATACGGGAACGGATGACCGGGATCAAATGCCAAAGGCGTGAGTACCGGAAATATCTCTTTATCGAAATAGTGCTTTATATCAACAATAATTTCTTCGGTTAGCTGGCTGTAATTCAGAAGATGGATTTTTTCTTTTTCCAACTCCGGCAAAATATCTTCTCTCAGACATCTCATTTGTTCAGCCACCAAGGGTCTTGCAAGCTTATGGATTCCAACCAACTGATCTTCAGGCAGCTTTCCATCGGGAGAAGCCTCAAAAACACGAGCAGCTATCTGATCATAAATTCCGGCAACACGTATCATAAAAAATTCGTCCAGATTGGAATTGAAGATACATAAAAATTTCAGCTTTTCTAAAAGAGGAGTCGTTTTATCCAAAGCCTCATCCAGAACACGCCGGTTAAATTCAAGCCAGCCAAGTTCACGATTTATATAGAGTGACGGATCTTTCAGGTTGATATCCGATCCTTTTTTTATTTTATTATCGCTCTTTTCCGGGGTTCCCATACTTTTCTCAAATTAATTATTGATTTTCAAATTAACTTTTTCATTTATCCGGTAAATAGGATACAATCCTATATTATTATCCCAATACGGAAGTTTTTTATAGAAATAATTTAATCTTTCGCGCGGATTAGCGGCAAAAGCTGAATCATTTTTAACTTTCTGATCAAATTCATCGCGTATTTTTTCATTTTCATTGTAAATCTGCAAAGCAAATTTTTCAAGCACATATTGCTCGGCATATTCTTTTTGTTCAAAAATTGCATCCATGAATCCCCAGCTTATCAGAGATTCATTCGAAAGGGGTTCCAAAAGATGCATTATCACCTTCGCAGCCTGTTGATTTACCGGAATAAAATACGATCCCTTCTTTATACTCATTTTCATTTTTACAATTTCGGATCCATAGCTAACCAAATGACGTCCTTCGTACGGCTTCTCCCTCCACGAAGGATTTGTGAGCCTGTATGTCTGAACATCAAGAACCTCATCATGAGTAAACTCTTTAACTGTAACATTATGCAGTTTTAAAATATCTACTACAAAGTTCAATTGCTTTGGAATAATATATCCAAAGGGCGGCTTAATTGCTTTTGCAGGTTCTACCGTATTATAGTATGGAATTTGATAACGCTCTTCTTTACTATTATCATAATATCTCTTATCGGAGCCTGATATCCCGCTCTTTTCCTTAATCATTTTGTAAATTCTGAAATCTGTGGTCACAGATTTATCACCGGTTTTATATGACAAGGGAAAGCTTTCTATTGAAGTAAAGCAATTTTTAGTTTCTTCATCGGCAGCTTTATTAATCTTTTTTAAGCGCGAATATTCTTTATCATTAATAAGCTCTATTATAATCCTGCAAATCTGATAAGTTGCATCTACTCTGGTTTTGTAATCTTTATAAGAGTGTGTCTCAATCAAAAATCCCTGTCTGTTCCTGGCTGCAGTATATCCGGTTGATAATTTCGGAGGCATGATACCGCTTAAAATTCCTTTTGTTATATCAAACTCATCCATAAAAGCAACGTAGGGTATTAATGGGTGTCCCGCCTTTTCACATCCGCTTAGTACATACGGCAATAGATGTTCTTTAGTCCACTCTCCTATTTCTTTATTAATGTTCTGATTCTTTTCAGCTTCATACATTGCGGTATAGGGCCAATCCGCTCCATCCGATACGTGGCAATCGATGAAAAAGTCAGGCATCCATTCGTTGAAAAGTTTCAGCCAACTTTTCATTTCTATTGTTTCGGCTTTTAGATAATCCCTGTTCAGATTCAGATTCAAAGCGTTAACTCTCCAACCCATTTCCTTCGGTCCATTTTGATTAATCCGGTTATATGGACTGATTTTTTCATGTCCGTCAACATTGAAAATTGGAATTATTAAAAGATTTACATTGTTCAGAAGATCAGGATATTTTTTATTTATAACTATATCCCTAACCAGCATCAGCATCGCATCCTTGCCGTCAATCTCTCCGGCATGAATACCGCACTGTATCATAATCAAGGCTTTCTTGCTTTTTCTCTGAAGAGCCGGTGAATAGTTCTTTTCATTTGAAACAACCAACAGAGGCAGTTCCCTTCCTTCATGGCTTACCCCGAAAGAATAATAACTAATAAAAGGGGATGCTTTATCAAGTTTCTTGCAATATTCTATACTTTCATTATAGTTTGGGGTTTCCAAATAATTACTTTTTTCATAAAATGTCAGCCACTCATTGGTACTTTGGGCTGTTAATAACTGATATGTTAAGATAAAAAAAGTCACAATAAATAATTTCCGCATTCTAAACCGCCATCAATTAGATTTTAAGTGTTTTTTTAAGATATGTTTTTTATTTAATTAATCAAGCATAATATTAAGAACACTCTGAAAAGCCAATTTACAGAAAAAATCATTTGGGTTGAAAATAATTGTAAGATTGTTTATAATTATAAAATTATTAGCTATTTGGATTATGAAAAGAATATTATTATTTATAGCTGTGTCCATCTCATTACTTGGATGTGAGGGTAATGGAGTTGAGAGTATTGATCCTGGAACGATTGAAATAAGATTGAAGATCATTAACAGAGGGTTCATAAATTCGGATAGGTTTGATTTAACTGTTCAATCTTTAAAAATTGAGCGAAATGACAACGCCTATGCCGATATTTTCGATAATATTCACTCTCTAAGAGATAACCCGGATAGTTATAATATATTCTCTGATTCTCTATTTGTTATTGGGGAATCATATATTCCTGAAGGTAATTTCAAAAAACTATTGATAATGTTTTCGCCTCCCGACTCCATGACATACAACAACAGAATGATCAGTGTAACAAAACCCCCATCATTCGATGGATTATATGAATTGGATTATGATATTCAGACTGCCGCAAACCGAAGAATAATAGTAACAGTAGCATGCAAAATTGATTCAATCCTGACAAAAAAAATTGATCATTTTGAATACAGTCATAATTTTTTCATTGATAGAATTGAGTTAAATTGACAACAAAGCACATTAAATATTTATTTTGTTTTATAATTAGTCTTTTGGGCATCGCGCTCCATTCATGCAGTTTATCTCCCGATGATCCGGGTGATAGAAAAGGAAACGAAGCTCCTTCAATCATGCTTTCGAATATACCCCCCGATGATCCGGATGGAAATAACCTTCTTGATCCGGAAATAACAATTCATTGGTATGGTGAAGATAGTGATGGATATATTGAGCATTACAAATACAGATTGGGTAGAATTAGAAGCCAGAAAGATACATTATGGCAGGCGTGGATATCCATAAAAGCAATAGATTCTAATGGAGATAGAATAAGCGGCTCCAATAAGGCGCAGTTTATTGTAAACTCACCGGATGAAAGAAATTTTCATATTTTCGAGATTACAGCAACAGATAATTTGGGGCGCCCTTCATCAGCTTCGGCAAGAGTCAGATTTTGGACTAAAAAAGGACCAATGCCGGAAACTATCCTCACCTCCTCACCCGGAAGTGAAGCCATTGCGCCGGATGTAAAGACGGAATCATGGAGCGGATTAATATTTCACTTTTCCGATACTGAATCAGGATATTCATATAAAATAAATGATGGTTTATGGAGCGGATTCAGCGATACAAACATGATTGTATTAACCGGAAAGGATTTCCCAAAGAGCGGATATAATAAAATATTTTTCAAAGCAAAAAACAGATATGCTGTTGAAGACGAAACAGCGCTCCAATTCGATATTACGATTATCAGACCAACGAAGACCAAACGGATATTGCTTATTGACATGACATCAAATGGCATTGGTTTGCCGGGCAGTCCAACGGATGAAGAGGTTGACGGCTTCTATGAAGCTATTATTAACAAGAACGGGATTAAGGATTTTCAATTCTGGGACGTAAAAGCACAAGGCGGATTTCCGGATAAAAGCATCATCGCTGACTTCAAAATGTTATTTATTTATTCAGACAATTCTTATACTGAGATGGAAAATAAATTGTTTGCGCATAACATACTGTCCCTTGAAGAATATCTGAATACCGGTGGAAGATTATTTATATCCGGCTGGAAAGTTACAAATTTATTTTTTAACAGTGAACAGGCGGGTAATTTTTTCTTTAAGTATTCACAGGTAAACCGGAATCCTCTTATTTCCATAGAGGATTTAGAGATGAAGACCAAAAACCTAATGGGCTATCCGGTTTTAACTCCTCAGCTATCAAAATTTCCTATTCAATGGAATCAAAAATTAGCCGATATGGAGTTTTTTACACCGCGTGGATTTTGTGAAGAAATATATACCATGAATTTACCAATGAATACATACAACGGAAAAACGGCTGTAAGCATTCTTAAAACCAATACATATAAAACAGCGCTTTCATCCCTTCCTCTGTTTTATTTTAATACGGATGATGTTGCGTTATTTTTAAAAAAAATGATGGAAGATTTAAACTAAACGATATTGTGAGAAAACTGATAATAAATATATTGCCCCTTTTGTTTTTATCCTGCCTGGTATATTCCGGCACAACAGGTAAATTATCCGGTTATGTTTACGATAAGGATTCAAAAGCGCCTATTACCAATGCAGCTATTTTTATAAAAGAGATAAACGCAACCATATTCAGTGACGAAACCGGATATTTCAGCAGGATTATGCTGCCGCCGGGCATCTATTCAGTAAGGGTATATCTGATCGGCTACAAAGATTTTCAATTGTCAAATGTGGTTATTAATTCCGATAAGACAACAAATTTAAATTTTTTTTTAGAGCCTTCTCCCCTAACCGGAGAGGCAGTTACCGTAACCTCAGAAAGAAAACTTATCGATCATGATTTCACTTCCACAATAAAAATCTTAGACAATGAATCCTACAGGCATTTACCGAAAATTCAGAATTTCGATAACCTTCTGGCAATCCAGCCGGGAATAGTAAGATACAATAATAATCTGCATATCCGGGGCGGTAGGCAAGGTGAGATTTTGTATGTTTTGGACGGAATACCAATAAAAGATATTCTATACAGCGGCGCAAACGCGCTGGAAATATCTACCAACTCAATTCAGGAGATGACTATTCTGAATAGCGGTTTCAATGCAGAATATGGCAATGCCGGATCCGGAGTAATTAATATTATCACAAAAAACGGAGCCGACACATATTCGGGATCATTTGAACTTTCCTCGGATGGAATAACCCAATATTCGAATGATGAATATTTTGGATCTTTATCAATCGGCGGTCCAGAGCCGCTTACGGGTGTATTACTTCCCTTTTTCGAAATAGAAATTCCCGGTAAATTACGTTTTTTTTCATCGCTAAATTTGAACCAGTCAAATGCGTATAAATTTAACGATACTTATCATAAAAATTTTAAAACCAGAAAAATTGAATTAATCGGCGGATTGTTCAATGTTAAATACGAAGACAGGCAAAGTAATTCATATGATGGTTCAATTAAATTAAAATATGATTACCGGAATTATGGTTTAACACTAACCTATAATACTTCCGGTGAAAGAATTTTCCGTTATGATGTTTTATACAAAAACCGCATGGATTCGGCTTTGCTGGATGAAAATCATGCGGAACATTATACCATCAAATGGACGCATACATTGAATAATAACATGTTTTACAACATCAGCTTGGGTTTACTTAAGAGAAATTGGGATTTATCCGTAAACGGACTAACACCGGACAAATATAATCCGGTTTGGTATTCTCAGGATATAAACAGCGACGGATATAACGATTTATCCATGCCGCAGTTTTGGAGCAGATCCCGGACAAATATATTTACTTTTAAGGGTGATTACAACTACCAGTTAAACAGCAGACATCTTTTCAAAACCGGATTTGAAATTAACTACGAAGAGATTTTTGCCACAGAGATACAATATCCGGGCAATATTCCGGATAAAAATCTTCCCGGCGAGTATCCCGGTTATGGTGAGTTTCATTGGAATCTAAATAATTACTCCACTAACGGAAGCGCATTTTTACAGGATAAAATCGAGTATGATGGATTATTAGTAAATGCCGGAATCCGTTTAGATTATTTTGCCCCCGGTAAACAAGTGAATAGCGAAAAATATAAACTCGCATGGGAAGAGGCAGCACAAATAAAAGATAATAACGGCAGCGCTCAAAAATTGGAGATCGACAAAATTCAGGTAACGATTAGTCCAAGACTTGGCATCTCTCATCCGATAACAGATAAAACCGCCCTCTTTTTTAATTACGGTCATTTTTATCAGCTGCCGGAAAGACAATATATTTTCAGGGATCCTTATGCGGCGAAAGGATGGATTGGAAATCCGAATTTAAAATCACCGAAAACGGTTTGTTATGAATTTGGTTTTTCACAGGAGTTTATTGAGCAAATACTATTATCGATAAAAGGTTTCTACAAAGATTATTATGATTATATCGGCTCACTCGAAGTGGGTCCCCCAGCGAGAAGAATTTTTATGTTTTACAACTCTGACTATGCCAATGCAAAAGGTTTTGAGATAACACTCAGCAGAAGTTTTTCTGATAATTTTTCTCTTGATGCAAATTACACATATTCTTCAGCTAAAGGCAGAAGTGAAAGTCCATTTGAAGAATCATATACCATATGGCAAGGAAGCGGACTGCTGCCCATGGAAGTGAGAATGCCATGGGATCAGAATCATAATTTAAATTGCATCCTGACCTATTACAATTCAGGAAACAATTATTTTGAAATTTTGAACTCCCCTGTTTTACGTGATCTTGGTCTTACTTTTAAATGGAGTTATGGCAGCGGTTTTCCTTTTACACCTTCCGGCAAAAATATCAGACTATCCAAGAACAGTGAGGAGCTTCCTTTTACGATGCAGATGGATATGAGAATCGAAAAAAAGGTAAAGATAGTTAAAGATTTATATGTAAGTTTTTTTCTGGACTGCATCAATATGCTGAATAGAAAAAATATTAAAGAGGTGAATCCATTGACAGGGAAAGCATATACATACGGAGATTTGTTTGATAATACCAATAAACGGATTCTTTCTTACAGAGAAATATTATCGAAATTTGACGAATCTTATTATTACCCTTTAAGACAAATATTGATAGGCGCAAAAATTGAATTTTAGATATTACATCATGATTTATCATTCACTGATTAATTTATGAAAAGATTAACAGTCTATATCATTTCGATTCTTTTATCGATATTTTTATTCTTTGAACCAACGATGATGGTTTCGAAGGAGAAAAATAAGAACAGAAGGCTAAATAAGACAAAATTCACTCCTAATCTGGATTGGAAGATGCATAACATCGGCAATTTCAGTTTGCAGATTACAAATTTCGGAATGATTGGAGGCGACAATGATTTTTTCGTGCACCCGCAAAATTTCATCAGCTGTGAATACCCTCTGAATTCCGGTATAGCCCATCTTGAGGGGGGCGGTATATGGATTGGAGCGATAATTGATACATCCTCCGTAATAGGGGTAAAAAAAGAGATCAGAAAGGTAACAACCGGTTATGAGGGTTGGGGCGGTGATGGATATTCAACCGGGGGTGGAGGCCTACTGAATGAGATGTACCCCGGAAACAGCAGTAATGACTCCATTTTAAATATAACTTCAAACAGCCAAAAACCTGCTTATTGGAACAGCTACTACGGTAATTTGAATTTCGCGCCGGTATCAGATCAGGATTTTTTATGCCAATATAACGATACAATTCTTCCAAGCTCTGACCCGATACATGTTCCGCTAGGAATTAAAATAATCCAGCGCTCAATGTCATGGAAAAGTAATTTTATGGAAGGCATCATATTTATCCAATATCAGATAATAAATCTTAAGAAGAATCCTCTCCGCGATGTTTATGCCGGATTCTTTATGGATATGGATGTTGGACCCATATCTGCACAGAAAGAGAGTTTTGGATTTCCAAGAAATTATTGGGAAGATAATTATGCCGCATACCGTAACGATATAAAACTTGCGTTTATTGATAATCCATTGGATAAGCCCTCTACCCCGCTCGGTTTATGCATACTGAAAAGCAGCGAACCTATGGAGAAGCTGAAATTCAGTTTCAGCTGGTACAGCAGCGAACAGAGTCCTGACCCGGATAGCAAAAGATATGAAATACTTGCCGGTAATTATATTATGCCCGATCAATCCATAACCCAATTAAGCGATACAAGATTTTTAATCGGCATGGGTCCTTTCAATTTTACAAATTCCGATACCATAACAATACTTACCGCCCTGATCGGAGGTAATTCGGTTTCTGAGTTAAGTGATAAACATAGAAAAGCTAAAAATGTATTGGATGATAATTATTTTGTTCCAAATGCTCCCAACTCGCCTGACCTATCCTTATCAAAGTCAGGGAAAGGGATAAATCTGAATTGGCAGACCCCCGGAAGTAATAACCCTGAAGATTTTAGAGACTATACAAATATTACTGCAAGAAATAATTATGACGGAAGAATATTTGAAGGATATAGAATTTACAGAGCCGAGAAAGAAAATCCGGCAAAGAAGGATTTTGTACTGCTCAGGGAATTTGATAAACCCGGGAATAAATGGGGATTCAATACCGGATTAAAATATCAATTTATTGATACAAATATTGTTCCCGGAAGGACTTATTCTTATTCTGTTACCTCGTTCAGCATCGAGGATACTTCGGAAAATCATTTCCGGGAGTCAATAGAATCTTCACCCTTCGAAAATCTTAAAACAATTACGGCTCCCTATTTTTCTGGAATAAAAAATAATATTGGTGTGGTCCCAAATCCATACAGAGCTGATGGAAATTATACGCAGGGTGTTCATTGGGAAGGAACCGGTTCTACATGGACGGAAAATAACCGTTTAATCAGATTTATCAACCTTCCCGAAAAATGTGAGATTAGAATATTTACAGTTAACGGAGAACTGATTAAAACAATCGCTCATGATGACGCTTTTAATAATTGGGCTAACTGGAATCTTCAGACAAACTCCGGCAGAACAATTGGAAGCGGAATATACATTTATAATGTTAAATCTAATGATACACAGTTTACCGGCAAATTTGTGGTAATAAAATAGAAAAATGATGAACAGACAATTAGAAAAATATGGATTAATTATTAGATGTATAGTCGCATGCATCATAATAATACTTTGTTCATCATACTTGATTTCAGGCGAAAAAACAGGAACCACATCCGCCGGATTCCTGAAAATTAGTCCTCTTCCGAAGATCGCAGCCATGGGAAACTCCTTCTCTTCTATGGCTATTGGAGCCGGCTCGATGGCATATAATCCCGCAGGGCTAACCGGCAAATACGATTATGACATGCTGATTTCTCATACAAAATGGTTTGCAGGAATAAGCGGTAAATTTATGGGTATAGCCTATAATTCCGGAATAGGTTTTTTGGGTTTGAGCATGATCTCTTTGGGTACCGATGATATGGAAATTACAACTCCGGAACATTTTTCAGGAACAGGTGAATATTTCAGATCATCTGAATATGCATTTGGATTGACTTATGCGAATAATTTTACGGATAAATTAAGTTTGGGCGCCACATTCAAGGTAATAAAGTCATTTCTAATGAACGATAATTTGTCATCATCAGGATTAGTTTTTGATATCGGAACCATTTACAATATTTCAGAAAATTATTCCTTCGGAATTGCGCTAAAAAATCTGGGGCCGGATATAAAATATATTAATGAATCGTATAGCCTGCCGGCTTCTTTAAGCGCCGGTATTTCAGGGACTAATTATTTTTTCACGGACCATAATATACTCTGGGCATTTCAGGGATTGCGTTACTCGGATTCCGACGAAAAATATTCTGTTGGAATTGAATACGGATACAAGAATACATTTTTTATCCGGACAGGCTTTCAGTTTGAGATTGGAGAGGAATATGGAAACACAACAGAAATTTTCTCCGGAGGTATAGGTTTCAACTATTCCGTCAGCGGTATACTCTGCAAACTGGATTACTCATATTCAAATTATAAATGGCTGCCTGCAGTGCATAGATTATCAATTCAGATTGGTTTATAATATGAAAATTATTTATTACATTTATGTTATGATTATTTTATCAACGTTCGGATCATGCAAAGAGGTTACCGAACCTGATTCCGGACCGCAATCAAATCCTGCCGCCAATGTAGTAATAAATGAACTCTTCAGAATTGATTCCGCGAAATATTACTCTCATTGGTGGATAGAGTTATACAATCCAACATCCAGGGATATTGATATATCAAATTGGAGGATTAAATTTATTAATTCCGGTTTCACCATCAATCTTTCGGCGCAAAACTCCATTACCAGTTTATCATCCGGATCATTTATTCTTATTACGAGCAGTAAAAATATATTTGACGATTATTGGAACGTTGCGCCGCTGACCACATTACTTGAATTTGGACAAAGCTTCCCTCCCCTCAAAGCTGCCGAAGAAATTCAACTGGTTGACAACGGAAATAATATCATTAGCCTTTTGCGGTATGGTAATTATACAATTTCCGCGGGTAATCCCTTCCCAAATAATATTTCTTTCGGTTTTGCCGGTGAGTGGAATTCGATTTGCCGGTATGCAGATCCAAAAGGCGCCTATGATACCGGTAACTCATCAAATGATTTTTTTGAAGAAAGAAATCCTATTGCCGGCTATTACAGCCAAAGAATGAAAAAATAAGAACTGCTATTTGCTACAATAATGCCGTACCTTCGGGATTATTTTCATAATATTATTAGCATGATTTACCCCCTTCCGGCTATTGCCTTATCAATTTGCAAACCCTGAAAGGGTACCATTATTGTAGATGATCGTTCCATTAATTTCGTAACCCTGAAAGGGTGACATTATTATCACAGTTCAAGGATTAAACCCGAATTATGCAATAGAGAAGCACAGAGTCGGCTTCGATACATTCAAACGCATATTAATTATAGCGTTTGAACACTCAGCCATCGATATTTTTAGTTTTTCATAAAAACATAAAATTACATCACTTACTTTCTTATTGCATAATTTGGGTTAAAATTGAATCCCACATAACTATTAGTAACATTTTTTTATAATTTCTCCCTTTCAGGGTTATTACATTCTCCCATATCTTTTACTACAATAATGCCATCCCTTCGGGAGTATTAACATATTGAGGGTGCGATACCAGGGCTATGGAGCTTTAATGGTGACGTATTTGAAATACAGAATATGATGAATTGGTATATAATGCAAAATGCCTGCTATGCAGGCATTTTTCGAAAAGATATATATTAGATTTACATCTATTACCTTCTTTGGAAAGGTCTTTTCGGTCGAGGTGCAGGAGGTTTGGAGTCATCTACCATATCAGGATAGAGGACTGCTTTTCTGCTAAGCGAATACCTGTCATCTTCGACGTTCATAACCTTTACTTCAATTTCATCACCCAAATTCAAAACGTCTTCAACTTTTGCAACTCTGTTGACGTCAATTTGCGAAATGTGGAGTAATCCTTCTTTTCCGGGAAGAATTTCTACAAATGCGCCGAAATCAGCGATTCTTTTGATCTTTCCTTTATAGATTCTGCCAACTTCAGGAACTTCGAACAAACTATTGATCATGTCCTGGGCTTTCTGGCTGGCTTCACCGCTAACCGCAGCTATAACCACGGTTCCATCATCATCGATGTTGATCTCAGCTCCGGATTCCTGGACGATGTGTCTGATCATCTTTCCACCGGGACCAATTACGGTTCCGATCTGATCAACCTTAACCATCATCGTAGTTAATCTAGGAGCGTAAGGAGAAAGATCAGCTTTTGGTTCACTGATGGCTTCATGCATAATATCAAGAATTTTCATTCTTCCTACTTTTGCATTATTCAAAGCTTCGGTAAGAATTTCAAATGAGATACCCTTAATTTTTATATCCATCTGCAAAGCTGAAATACCGTCACGGGTTCCGGTAACTTTGAAATCCATATCACCGAAGTGATCTTCGCTTCCAAGAATATCGGATAAAACTGCAACCTTATCGCCTTCTTTGATGAGACCCATAGCAATACCGGCAACAGGTTTCTTTATCGGCACACCGGCATCCATTAGAGCAAGAGTTCCTGCGCATACGGTAGCCATGGATGAAGAACCATTGGATTCCAGGATATCTGATACAACCCTAAGGGTATATGGAAATTCTTTTTCATCCGGAAGAACTGTAAAGAATGATCTCTCAGCTAAATTACCATGTCCAATCTCACGCCTTCCTGTTCCTGTCATTCTTCCTACCTCACCTGTTGAGTATGGCGGAAAATTGTAATGAAGCATAAAGCGTTTAGATTGTTCCGGCATCAAACCGTCTATAATCTGTTCATCCATTTTTGTTCCGAGGGTAACCGAGGTTAAACTCTGTGTTTCTCCTCTTGTGAAAAGAGCAGATCCATGCGTACGTGGAAGCACGCTGATTTCGCAGGTAATTTTTCTGATATCTTCAGTTGATCGACCATCAAGTCTTTTTCCGTCTTCGAGTATCGTTTTTCTCATGATAACTTTTTCAATATCATGGATGATACCCTTTATGGTTTTCTCGGATTCAGGATATTTTTCAGCGAATTTTGCAACAGTTTCGGTGAATATTTTCTTAGTCCATTCTTTTCTTTCATCTTTTGTAAGAATTGTACGGACGCATTTTTCGACCTCATCCTTTACGGAGGCTGTAACCTCATTTAATAACTCTTCGTTACTAACTGAACTTACAAGCGCTCTTTTCTGTTTTCCGCATTCTTTCACAAGATCTCTCTGGAGCTGGACAATTTTCTTGATTCCTTCGTGAGCGAATCTAAGAGCATCCACCATCTCGGCTTCTGAAATCTCATTCGCCTCGCCTTCAACCATGACGATTGAATCTTCTGTACCGGCAACAGTGATGTTCATATTCGAACCCGCAATCTCTTTGTGAGTCGGATTGAGGATAAAATTGCCATCTGTACGGCCTACTCTAACCTCAGCTATCGGTCCATCGAATGGAATATCGGAGATAGCCAAAGCCGCGGAAGCGCCGATAGCCGCCAATACGTCTGCGTCATTTTCCTGATCTGCAGAAAATACTGTAGCAACAATCTGGGTTTCACAGCGGAATCCATCCGGAAACATCGGTCTGATGGGTCGATCTATCAATCTTGATGACAATATTTCCTTTTCAGAAGGTCTTCCTTCTCTTTTAATAAATCCTCCCGGAATTTTTCCGGCTGCCGAAGTACGCTCACGGTATTCAACAGAAAGAGGAAAGAAGTCAATTCCTTCCATCGGCTCGTCGTTTGCAACCACAGTTACAAGAACCATGGAATCGCCAAGACGAACCATCACGGCGCCGCTTGCCTGTTTGGCAAATCGGCCGGTTTCGATACTTAAAATTTTGCCGTCAATTTCAATACTTTTTGAAATAATCATTTAATACTTTTACCTAAATAAATTTTTGTTCTACTTTCTAATTTGGAGCTTTTCAATTACAGCTCTATATCTGCTGATATCTTTTTTCATAAGATAATCAAGCAATCTTCTTCTTTTTCCAACTATTTTAAGAAGACCGGTCCTCGAATGATGGTCTTTCTTATGAGCTGAAAAATGCGGTGTAAGACCATTGATATGCTCAGTTAAAATTGCAATCTGAACTTCTGCAGTACCGCTGTCTTTTTCACCTTTACCGAATTTTTTTATGATTTCTAATTTTTTCTCTTTAGTAACCACTTTATTACTCCTGATTATTTAATTAATTTTATTTGTTGTTTAAAAATTGTAAACAAATTTGTTTATCCTTATTTATTTGATCTATGAGTTCCTCGGGAGAATTAAATTTTTTCTCATCGCGGATAAAATCATAGAATTCTATTGTCATTTTTTTATTGTAAATATCACCCTCAAAATCGAAAATATGAGTTTCGATAAAAACTTCGCTGTCATTTTCAAAAGTCGGTCTAATACCAATATTTAAAAATCCATAGTAACTGTCATCATCCAGATAAACCTTTACGAAGTAAACGCCGTTCTTCGGAATCAGCTTATCGCTGCAAAGAGGTTTCAGGTTCGCAGTCGGAAATCCTATGGTCCTTCCTCTCTTATTTCCCTCAACTATGATGCCGGTCAGTAAATAATTCCAGCCCAACAACTGATTGGCTCTTTTTATTTCCCCATTCAGAATCAGGCGGCGAATATGAGTGCTGTTTACGGGTTCGTTATTAATCGTTATTTTGTCAACAACACTTAGACCAAACGGAATCCGGGTTTTCATGTTTTCCAGAAAATGAACATTACCTTCTCTATCCTTTCCAAAAAAATGGTCATAACCGATCACTAGATTATTGAAGCCGATTTTGTCAAACAAAATTCCTTCAAAAAACTCTTGTGAGTTCAACCGGGAAAATTCCCTGGTGAACGGAATGATAAAGAGGATATCAACAGGCAGTTTCAGTTTCCTGATTAAATCAATTTTTTCCTCTGTGGTGCTTAGCAGTTTAGGGCTTCGTAAACCATCAATAACCATACGCGGATGCGGATCAAAGGTAATCACAATATTTCTTCCGGATGTTGCTGACGCAACCTCACTTGACATCCTAATGATAGACTGATGCGCCTTGTGTAGACCATCAAAAGCGCCAACCGTAACTGCGCTATTTAAATCTTTTTTTATATCATCAATGCTTTTGACTATCTGCATAACAGCTTTCTATTATTTCAAAGAACGGGAAATAGCTTCCAATTCACTTATTTTATAGGAATCTTCAATTTTAAAATTTCCGATCCTTACACGCGCCAATTCCTTTAAATATGCTCCCACACCGAGCGCTTTACCATAATCCGCTGCCAATGACCTTATATAAGTTCCTTTGGAACAGATAACCTTAAACGAAACATATGGAAGCGAGATATCTGTAATACTGAATTCCGAAATTGTAACTTTGCGGGGTTCACGTTCTATTACTTCACCTGCCCTTGCCAACCTATAGAGAGGCGTACCACCTAGCTTAACAGCAGAATGCATAGGCGGAATTTGCTGAATCTCGCCTACGAATAACCTGGTAGCCTTGATAAGTTCGGCTTCAGTAAGATGATCAACATTTTTTTCGGAAATTATTTCGGTTTCCGTATCAAATGACTCTGTTTCTGCGCCAAGATGAATCTTTCCGGAATACTCTTTTTCAAGATTCATGTAAGTATCTATCTCTTTCGTTTTGATTCCTGTGGCGATTACCAATAAGCCGGTTGCTTTAGGATCTAATGTGCCTGCATGACCAACCTTCGGGAGGCGGAAAAGCCTCTTGATTTTTTTCACCACATCAAACGATGTCCAGTTCAAATCTTTATTGACTGTGATAATCGCGCCTGCCTTCAATTCTTCAGAAAATTTCGCAAAATCAGTTGTTTTCATCTTTGTGAATCTGTCTGAATAAATTCTCTATTTTTTCTGCGTTATCAAAAGTTTCATCCAAATAGAAAGAAATTTCCGGCATAAACTTCAGATAAAGTTTTTTACTTAATACAAATCGTATCTGCTTCTTTTCAAAATTCAGTTTCTTTACGATTTCTTCTTTTGTTCCCTCAGGATGAAAAACGCTCACAAAAATTCTGGCGTTTTTCAAATCATCTGATATTTTGACATCAGTAACAGTAACCATAGCATGGAGAGAAAAATGAAGTTCTCTTTCCAATACTATTGCGGTTTCCTGTTTAATAACTGCGGCAACTTTTTCTGCGCGTATAGACATTTTATACTTTATCCAATTGTAATTTTCGTTTCTTTTCGACCAATTTGAATCCTTCGATTATATCACCGACCTTAACATCATTATAGTTCTCCAAACCGATACCGCATTCAAATCCGGCATCAACTTCACGGACATCATCTTTAAATCTCTTTAAAGATGAGATGTTGCTTTGGTTAACTATCACAATACCATCACGTATCAGTCTTACCTTAGTGCTTCTGGCAACTTTGCCTTCAATAACATGGCATCCTGCAATAGTTCCGATCCGCGGAACCTTGAATACCTCACGGACTTCGATAGACGTAACAATCTCTTCCGTAATTTCGGGACGCAACAGGCCTTCAAGAGCGGCTTTTACATCATTTATGGCATTATAGATAATATTGTATAATCTAATTTCAATTACTTCTCTTTCAGCGAGCTTTCTTGCGTTCAAATGCGGTCTTACATTGAATCCAATAATAATCGCTTGCGAAGCAGCGGCTAATAAAACATCGGATTCAGAGATAGCGCCGACGCCATGATGAATTACCCTGACCTTTACTTCGCTATTTGAAAGCTTCATCAATGAATCGGATAGGGCTTCGACTGAACCATCTACGTCACCCTTAACGATTATATTCAATTCTCTTGCTGCACCGTCTTTTATCTGTTGAGAGATATCGTCAAGAGTAATAAGATGTACTTGTCTGAAATCCTGCTCTCTCTTTAATTGCTGTCTCTGCGTACTAATTTCTTTTGACTCTCTTTCAGAGCCGAGAATAATAATTTCATCTCCGGCTTGAGGAATACCATCGAAGCCTAACATCTG
>Ga0351884_1006_pt1 | contig 84569 bp, 73 predicted proteins | sample BONcelFGM3001F15_FD_206773 | JGI IMG/M metagenome (GOLD analysis project Ga0351884, IMG submission 206773) | Enriched cells from coal bed in the Powder River Basin, Montana, United States - BONCAT cells FGM rep3 HSBNCT.FGM.300.1.F15 ...
ATGCTATGGCTCTTCAAAATGCTTTGGAAAGAAAGAACATGCAGACCAGGCTCTTAACGGCTATAAAAATGGAGCAGATTGCCGAACCTTTCATTAGAAGGAGAGCCATCCGCCATCTTGAAAAAGGACGTATCGCAATTTTTGGCGCTGGAACAGGTAATCCTTATTTTACTACCGATACCGCCGCCTCTTTGCGCGCAATAGAAATTCAAGCAGATATTATTTTGAAGGGAACGAGAGTTGATGGTGTTTATGATTCCGACCCGGAAAAAAATCCTAAAGCGGTAAGATTCACAGAGATTTCTTTTGATGATGTTATTAAGAAAAATTTACGCGTCATGGATATGACATCCATTACTTTGTGTAAAGAAAATAAACTGCCGATACTGGTTTTTGACATGAATAAACCTGATAATTTCAAAAATGTGATTCTTGGCGAAAACATCGGTACCTTAGTATCTGAAAACGGAAATTAAATAGTTAAACGGAGGATTTATGCTTAAAGATATTCAAAAAAGTATGGAAGACAAAATGAAAAAAGCGGTCGATGTTACCAGAGCTGAGCTTCTGAAACTTCGTACCGGTAAAGCAACAACTGCGCTTCTTGATGGTGTAAAAGTTGATTATTACGGGCAGATGGTTCCGCTGAATCAGGTAGGCAATGTTGCTATCCCCGACATCCACACTATTACTGTTACTCCATGGGATAAATCAGTAGTCCCTACAATTGAGAAGGCGATTCAAGCTGCCAATTTGGGATTCAATCCTATTTCAATGGGTACCTTTATCAGAATACCCATTCCTCCATTAAATGAAGAGAGAAGAAAAGAACTTGTTAAGATTGCGAAAAAATTTGGCGAAGAGGGTAAAATTTCGGTTCGCAATGTTCGCAGGGATGCAATTGAGCATATCAAAAAAGCTGAAAAAGCTGAGCATATTTCTGAGGATGACAGAAAGAAAGCCGAAGAAGAAGTTCAGAAAGTAACAGATAAAATTATCAAGGAAATTGATGCTGTCATTGCTGCAAAAGAAAAAGAAATAATGGAAGTATAGATTTTAATTATTAAAGATAGTTATATTATTTTTTTCATTCCGGACGAAGTGAGAAATCTAAGATCGACTGAAATCGATTCGGAAGCTTTCTCGCTTCGATCGAAATGAAATACTGAATCCGAAAACTACTCCAATCCTTACAATTCAATCAACTGGTGTTTTAAACTGGTAACATCCATCTCGTGATAAATTTTGTCTGTAATTGACCTGCTGTATTTATTTAAAAAGTAAACCAGGCTTAATTCCCGCTCTTGCAGCGTTCCCTTTGGAAAAATATTGCTGTTCACTTTTTCAATCTGTTCTAACGCTGTTGCGCTATTTCTCATCTGGGCGTTGAATAGTTTTTCCTTAAAGATGCCTAATAGATGAGCGGTTTTATGGCTGGTGTTTTGCAGATTATTTAGGAGTGTAGGGTCTATGGCTTTTGTGATATTTTCCAAATTCGCAAATATATGTTCAATTTCATTATTAGTTTTATAAAATTCTGAATCTATTTTTATTGTAGAAACCTCATCGGATATCCTTCTTAAAACCCCATCATAATTCGCTGATAACTCATTGAGTTCCAAATTATATTTAGTAAGAATTTTGTTTACCTTATTTTCGACAAGTGTTGCTGATGCGCGGGGATAAATTATCGGCATTGTCATACCGTAATGATCGTAAATTGGTTTTATCTGGGCAAAATATGCTATTTCTGCCGGTCCGGCAACATACATGAAGGTTGGGAGTAGGAAATCCTGGCATAGTGGTCTCAGTATGACGTTAGGACTGAATACCTCTGTCGAGGTATTCAGCATCTCAATCATCTCCAGTTTGGTATATTTCTGTCTGATTCCTTTTAGTGAAAATTCCTCTCCGGCCGGTTCAATCGGAAATCTACCTTTTTTATGATGCATAAAAAGGTTAATCGGCCTGGCTTTCACTTGAGCATGATACACCTCTTCAAGTTCAGCAGAGATATTAATTACCAGCTCAGAAGTTTTTGGGAATTCAGTTAATTCCTTTTCGAAAATCGGCTTTAATAATTGTTTAACTTTTTTGGAATTAGGGTTGATAAATATCAATCCGGTACCCCTGAGAAATTCGCTAAGAAATTGTTTGAAGCAATCCTCCAAAGTCTCTCCCTCTTTGTAGATAGAAAGCAGCGAAATAAGATCCTTCTGGTATTCAGTTATTGGAAGCGTGGATATAATATCCTGAATTAGTTTATCAAATTCTCCATTGATCACAATTTTACCAACCGCGCCGGTATTTGTTTCCGGATCTGTTCCGGTAGGTTTATATTCATGTGTAAAAAGATTATTGACCTTATCAATTATTTTTACCTTATTCACTTCGTCGAAATCGTGGTCTTCTGCTTCCATCCAGAATACCGGTACAAAATGATATTCAGTGAATTTTTCATTCATCAGCTCAGCAAGTTTGATTGCTGTAAAGGTTTTATAAATAGTATAAAGCGGTCCGCCGAAAAGTCCAAGCTGCTGACCGGTAACAATCGCAAACGTATTCGGCTTTCGTAAAAGCTCAATATTTTTTTTGATCTCTTTTTCGCTGGAATTTTGTTCGACTAGTATATCGCAGAGCGAATTCCTGTCGATTCTATCTAAATTGCTGCTCTTCAGATAATTCAATAAATCATCTTCTGAAGAAAAATTTCCGGTAAAATATTTTGCGACTTTCTCGAAGTCATAAATGTAGTCAAGAAAAAGATTTGTCTGATGAGGCAAATCTCTATAATCTAAGTATTTCATCTGTCTTTCACGATAATTAATATCTTTAAAAATACCGAAAAACGAAGTAATAATCAAGGGAATAGGGGGAGGAAGGAAAGTAAAAGTCACAGGTCACAGGTCGCAGGTGGTCACAGGTCGCAGGTCAAAAGTAAAAAGTAAAAGTCTATCTGATTATCACTATGGACTAAATTGAGAAGAGCATTTAAGAATAATTTTGTCTAGAGCTGACAAATTATTCGTGTTCGTTTTATCTTGCTATTTTACAACTTTTCATTTAATTTTTTATATGATGTTAATACAAGATCATACTGAATTCTGGAAGAAAAAATCCTTGCATGACTAACTGAGTTTCTACGAGATATGCACAGAGGAATTTACCAGAAGTAGGTTTTCAGAAATGAAGGAATTTCATGCATGGCTGTTGAATCAAATATAATAGAATTGGTTCGAAAATTTGTTGAAGTTTTAGATAACTCTCAACTAAAAATTGAAGAAGCTTATTTGTTTGGCTCTTATGCAAACGGGAATCAAAACGAATATAGTGATATTGATTTGGCTCTAGTATCTGAAAAATTTTCGGGTATAAGATTTTTTGATAACGAAACTATAATTGACCATACATCCCCAGCATTTGCAAATATTCAAACCCATCCTTTTTTACCCGATGATTTTATACGCTCAAATCCTTTTGTGAAAGAAATTTTGAAGACAGGAATAAAAATTCCATGAATTGATTCTGTTCGACGTTGTTTTATCAGGGTTAAGAAAAAAGGCGCATTCCTAAACAACTCTACAAGAAACGTTATACCAGAATTATGAATTATTTTCATAATTGATCGAAATAAGGACTTTTGTAGGTGAAAATAACAGGATGGGAGTTCTCATTTGGCAATAATTTAGGCTTGATAATCATTGATAACTTTTTTAAATTGTGAAAATTAGTTTATATGGGGAATATGAGTTTACCTAATCAATTAACGGTTTTGAGAATACTGCTTTCACCGGTATTTCTTTGTCTTTTTAATTCCCAAAACAAGGATATTAGGTTCATATCTTTTTGTGTTTTTACCATTGCAGCCCTTACAGACTGGTATGATGGTGTTCTTGCAAGAAAGTATGGATTTGAAACCCAGTGGGGAAAATTTTTAGATCCTCTGGCGGATAAAATATTAACTTCATTTGCTTTTATTGCTTTTCTTTCGGTCGGATTTATAGAATTTTGGATGTTTGTTGTGATAGTAACAAGGGATATTGGAATAACGGTTTTGCGTTCGTACGCAGAATTAAAAAATAAACCGGTTATTACCACCTACTCAGCGAAAGTTAAGACATTTATACAAATGGTCGTGATTTTTTATGTCCTGTTTTTTTATTCTATTAAAGATTATCAGTGGTTTGGTGATATTCTTGGTTCGGCAGCCGACTACCTGCTCTATCCGGTATTTATAAAAATTATGATGATTGTAGTAACAATATTAACGCTTTATACCGGAATTATGTATCTTATCGATAACCGGAAAACAATACGTGATATCTATGCAAGTTCGTCTCAAGTCTCGCAGTAAAAATATTCCGCCCATCCCTTTTCTGATTAAATTATTTGGAACAGGTTTTTATAGCGGATTTTTTCCGTTCGCATCGGGAACATTTGGAAGCATGGTTGCCCTTCTACCGTTTCTTATACCCGGTTTCCAGAATTGGTATGTTTTGTTATCAGTCATACTTGTTTTTTTTATAATTGGAGTTTATGTATCGGAAAAAATTGAGAGAATTGTAGGTCAGGATCCTTCGATAGTTGTAATAGATGAATTTGTTGGAATGTGGATTTCTTTGCTCTTTCTTCCGGTTACACCGCTTGTGGTTATTGTAGCTTTTATTCTCTTCAGAGTGTTTGATATATTAAAACCGTATCCTGCAAATTATTTTAATGATAAGCAGGGTGGGTTTGCCGTAATGATCGATGACGTATTCGCCGGTATTTATGCTAATATTGTAATACAGGTTTTATTATTATTTATTGAGATTTGATTTTTAGATGCAAGATGATGAAATATTAGGTAAAGCGTACGATAGCCGTCTAATGAAACGGCTTTTACTTTATCTAAAACCATATAAATGGTATATTTTCGGAGCAATAATTTTTGCCGTTGTTGTTTCTTCTATCGGTCCGCTCCGTCCATATTTGACAAAAGTTATCATTGATGATTACATCATAAAAAAAGACTATGATGGAATGCTTCCACTCATTGTGCTCCTTTTCGTAACTATCATTCTACAGGGATTTCTTCAATACGGTCTTAACTACCTTACCCAATGGATTGGGCAAAAAACTATTTTTAATATGAGAATGCAGGTATTCAGACATCTGCAGAATCTGTCATTAAAATTTTATGACAAGAATCCTATAGGCCGGCTTGTTACGAGAACAACAAGTGATGTTGAGGTTTTGAATGAGATGTTTTCATCCGGTGTGGTAATGGTTTTCAGTGATATATTTACGATAATATTTATACTTGTCTATATGTTTCTTATGGATGTGAATCTATCGCTCGTTACCCTCAGTGTTCTGCCTCTGTTAATCTATATAACTTTTGTTTTCAGGAAAAAAGTTAGGGAAGCTTACCGGCAGGTAAGAAAATATGTTGCTTCAATGAATTCCTTCTTGAACGAGCATATTACCGGTATGAATACAGTGCAGATATTCAAGCGTGAGGAGAAATCACATAAAGATTTTACGGTTATAAATGCAGATCATAGGGATGCAAACATAAAATCAGTATTTTACTATGCTGTTTATTTCCCACTCGTTGATTTTACCAGCGCGCTTGCGATTGCCCTGATAATATGGTATGGAGGCGGAAGTGTAGTAAGCGGCGCGATGACTCTTGGAGTTTTGATATCATTCATCCAATATACGGAAATGTTCTTCCGGCCTGTAAGGGATTTGTCAGAGAAATATAATATCCTTCAAACAGCGATGGCGTCGTCCGAACGTGTCTTCAAACTTTTAGATGATGATACAATAATTCCCAATCCTGCAAATCCGAAAAGCATTTCTGATTTCAGGGGAGAGGTGGAATTTAAAAATGTCTGCTTTGCTTATAACGGTGAAGACTACGTCTTAAAAAATGTTTCGTTTACAATTAAACCCGGAGAAAGGGTAGCATTTGTGGGAGCAACCGGAGCGGGAAAAACCTCAATCATCAGTCTTATAAACAGATTCTATGATATTACCCGTGGTGAAATATTAATAGATGGAATCAACATCAAAGAAATCGATAAAAAGGAATTGAGGAAAAAAATTGCGGTCGTTTTACAGGATGTATTCATTTTTTCCGGGGATATGAAATTCAATATCGATCTCGGCGATGATTCAATTTCTTTTGAGAAAATTCAGGATGCAGCTAAGGCTGTTGGTATAGATGGTTTTATAAATTCTCTTCCGGATAAATATAATGCTGAGGTAAAAGAAAGAGGCGCTACATTATCTGTTGGACAAAAACAGCTTCTCTCTTTTTCCCGAGCCTTGGCTCGAGATCCAAAAATACTTATTCTCGATGAAGCAACTTCTAATGTTGATACCGAATCGGAGCAAATGATACAGGGAGCTATAAAGGAACTGCTGAAGAATAGGACTGCTATTGTGATCGCTCATCGATTATCCACCATCCAAAATGCTGATAAAATTATCGTTCTGCATCATGGTGAGATTCGGGAGTCCGGAACGCACCAGCAGCTTTTGGCAAAGGGTGGAATATATTATAAACTTTACCAGCTGCAATATAAGGAACAGGAGAAATTAGCAAAATCTTGATAAATTGTTGTGTTTTATTAGCAAAACGTCGTTTTTTTTCTTGCTTTTTAATTAATATTTGATTAAAATTACAAATTTAGGAGGAACAAAATTGTTTTTAGAGAGAGTGAAAAAGGAGATAATCCTATTTGATGGCGCAATGGGGACATTTCTTCAAAAAAATGGTCTTCAAGTAGGTGAGTGTCCCGAGGAATGGAATATTTCACATCCGGAAGTTGTAAAAAGCATTCATAAAAGTTATTATGATGCAGGTTCGGATTGCGTCGAAACTAATTCATTCGGCGGAACAAAAGTAAAGTTGAGTAAATTTGGGATGGCTGATAAATGTTATGAATTTAATAAAAGAGCAGCCGAACTGGCTAGGGAAGTATGTCCGGAAGGTAAATTTGTTGCCGCTTCTATTGGGTCAACGGGAGAAATGTTGGAGCCGTACGGAGAGTTTTCAGTTCAGGAATGTTATGATAATTACGCCGAGCAGATCGTTGCTTTGAAAGATGGCGGTGTAGATGTTCTCTGTATAGAAACTATGATGGATCTCGAAGAAGCCAAGATTGCTTTAAAAGCAGCAAAAGAGAATACAAAACTTCCTGTTATTGTTTCATTGACATTCAACCAGAGTCCTAATGGTTATAAAACTCTGATGGGTAATTCAATTTCGCAGATAGTATCGGAATTAAAATCCGGTGGTGTTGATATCATCGGCACGAACTGCGGAAATGGTATTGAAAATATGGTAGAAATTTTAAAAGAATATAAATCAATAGATCCTGAGATGCTCTATTTGGTGCAGCCCAATGCCGGTTTACCGGAAGTTGTAGGAGAGAAAACAATTTATAGAGAAACACCGGAAATTATGAAAGCAAAAGTAGTAAATCTTATAAGTGTCGGTTTAAATGTTTTAGGTGGATGCTGCGGAACAACTCCGGATCACATAAGCGCATTCAGGAATGTATTAAATAACAAGTAAAAGTAATTAACCATAATTTAAACGAGGTCATAAATGGTAAACTTACAAGAAATCGCTGACAATTTAATAAAAGGTCAGGCAAAAAAAGTAGTAGAGTTAACTAATCTTGCAATTAACGAAGGTATTGAACCGTCAAAAATTTTAGGCGAAGGTCTTATTGCCGGAATGAATGTTGTCGGTCAGAAATTCAAAGCATGCGAATTTTATGTTCCGGAAGTTTTAATTGCCGCAAGAGCAATGAAAGGCGCGATGGAAGTTTTAAAACCAAAACTTCTCGAGAGCGGAGTACAGCCGGTTGCAAAAATTGCTATCGGTACAGTTAAAGGCGATCTTCATGATATCGGCAAAAACCTTGTAAGCATGATGCTTCAGGGTGCCGGATTTGAAATCGTGGATCTAGGTGTTGACGTTACTCCTGAAAAATTCATTGAATCAGTTAAAAGCCAGGGCGTAACATTGGTTGGTATGTCGGCTCTTTTAACAACAACAATGCCTTCAATGAAATCAGCAATCGAAGCTATCAAAGAAGCCGGAATCAGAGATCAGGTTAAGATTATGATCGGCGGAGCTCCGGTAAGTCAGGCTTATGCCGACGAAATTGGCGCTGATGGTTATTCTGCCGATGCAGCCTCGGCTGTAGAGAAAGCAAAAGAATTATTAAGCATTGCTTAATATTTTTTTAAATAATAATTTTTTGGAAGGGGCTTTGTTTTGCCCCTTCTTTTTTGTGATATAGTAGAGGATTATAAATTGGCTAAATTTAAAGTGTCTTTCCAGCCTGTTGGGAAGACTTTTGAAATTGAAGAGGGAAGGGATGTTCTTAGTTTGGCTTCAGAAAATGGGATTAACATTCCCTCAATATGTAATGGTGATAAATTATGTGGAAAATGTATTATTAAAATCATGGAAGGCGATGTTGCGCCTACTCATGTGGAAACAAAATTCTTTTCTGATACTGAGATTAAAGAAGGATTGAGGTTAGCCTGTAAGACTAAGGTGAAAGATAATCTTTCGGTTTGGGTATTAAATGAGAGTGAAGTAGAAACAATTAAAGTGCTTACTACCGGATTGGAGACAGCTGTTTCAATCGAAAATGATGTTGAAAAAATTGATATTCCATATACCAAACCTTCACTCGAAAACCTAAAATCTTATATGGATTCTCTAAAGGATAATCTGCCGGATAATTACAAAGGTGTTAATACCAATTATTCCCTCTTAAAAACAGCAGCAAATCTTTTAGAAAATTCTAACGGACAGGTAACCGCGGTTATAAAAAAGGAGAGATTGCTTAACATAGAATCATCTGGTATAAAAAGTTATGGCCTGGCTTTTGATATAGGAACAACGACCATTGTCGGTTTGCTGGTAGATTTGGAAACAGGTAAGACCGTAAAAGTTGCTTCAAGAACAAACCCCCAGGTAGCTAATGGAGCAGATGTGATTACCAGAATTAATTATACAATAAATGAAGATTCCGGTCTATTAAAACTGCAGAAATTGGTGATTTCCGCTATAAATGAAATTATTAATGAAATCTGTTTGAATATGAATTTCGATAGCAGGAATATTTACTCGCTCACCCTTGCCGGCAATGCGGTTATGAATCATCTTCTGCTTGGAGTCGATCCAAAAAGTATGGCTTTTGCTCCATATGTTCCGGTTTTCAAAGAAGCCGTTACGGTCAAAGCCAAAGAATTGAATCTGAATATCAATCAGGATGCCGACGTTTATATTTTGCCTAATATCTCCGGATTTGTAGGAGGTGATATCGTTGCATTGATTTTAGCACATCAACTATTGCATACCGATAAAATTACTTTAGGTATTGATATAGGCACTAACGGTGAAATTGTTCTTGGCTCGGAAAAGCGGTTGCTCTGCTGCGCTACTGCCGCAGGTCCCGCTTTCGAGGGAGGCCATATTACATTCGGAATGCGCGCTGCAAATGGAGCAATTGATAGTGTATCGGTTGAGGATAATAAATTACTTTACCATGTGGTCGGAAATGTTAATCCGAAAGGAATCTGTGGAACCGGATTGATTGATCTTGTCGCTGAACTGCTTGAAGTTGGTGTTATCGATGAAACAGGTCGAATAATCTCGAAAGATGAACTTGAAGGCAATGGAAAACATTTTGAACACAGGGTAAGGGAAAATGGTTCTCAGAATGAATTTGTGATTGTTTTCAAAGAGGAAATAAATAATGGAAACGACATAGTCCTTAAACAGCAGGATGTCCGCGAACTTCAGCTTGCAAAGGGAGCGATTGCTGCCGGTTATTCGGTACTCCTTACGGATCTTGGACTTACGGAAAGCGATATCGATGAGGTTTTGGTTGCCGGCGCATTTGGAAGTTATATTAAGAAGGAGAGCGCCCTTAAAATCGGATTGCTTCCAAAAATTTCGATAGATAAAGTAAAATCTATCGGCAATTCTTCAAGCATTGGAGCTAAACATTATTTAGTTTCTTCGGCAAAAAGGAAAGAATCCGAAGAAATTATTAATAAAACCGAATATGTAGAGCTTTGCCTGCGTTCCGAATTCCAGGATAAGTTTATGGAAGCTATGATTTTTGAATAAACCTATTCTTATAAATCCCAGCTGATTTTGTTTAGTCCGGTTTTTTTAAAGAGAACCGGATTTTTTTTATCATAAAGAACCTCCTTTTACTCATGGGTTGTTTCCAAATAATCAAAATCAGAACGCTGAGCCCGCCGCGGCGGGCTCGAAGCGTTCGCGTGAGTAATTGAAAATTTGTTTTCTCTCAACCTCCGACTCTTTGATATGGAGGCAGTCCCCGCTTTGAGTATCAAACCAACCTTGATCACTGTTAAATCTGAATTATGCAATAGAAATATTAATTTTGTAATTATATGTTTTATACAATAACAAAAGAAGTCGATGGCTGAGTGATCTATCCACCTGCGGAGGGTGTCGCAAAACCCAATTATTAAGGACGCTGAGCGAAGTCGAAGCGTCTATACTGCTCAATAAGGACACTCTTCGACGGGGCTCAGAGCATCGCTTCGACTTCGCTCAGTGTCCGTTTATTCGTGTACTGCGACACCCTCCTGCAGCGGACTCTAATTAATTGCATTAAATCGTACGCCGTGCTGAGCGGATTGATACACTGAGCGCAGCCGAAGTGCCGAATCAGCCGCGGCTGATCAAAGCTATCAGCGAGAATCTCTATTGAATTACTTGGTAAAATTTAATTTGAATAATAAATACAGAAAAAATCAATTATATTCTTGACATAAAACATTAAATACTTTATATTATAAAAGCAGTAAACGAGACCTCTATATTTTGTAAAAGTTTGGGTAATTTCCGGAAATAAATTATTGGTTATTTCCTCTTTGGTGTGGAGCAATTAATAGCAACCCCCGCAAGTTGCTTTATATTTTACAAAATTAAGAAGGAGGAAGGATGTATAGAATAATTTATACTTTAGCGTTAATTGTAATATTATTAACCGGCTGCCGCAAGGATGATATAATAACCCCACCCGAAGAAGAAGAACCCGAGATGAAAGGTTTTGCAATATACTTTTTGGAAGATGATAACCTAAGAATAACTCAAATAAGAGATAAACCTCTTGATTCGTTGAAGCTAAAAAAAGTGCCATGGATAAAAGAGGATGATATAGAAATGTTTGATTTTTCGGGGCAATGTGTATATTTAAAAGAGGACAGATCAAAGCACAATATTAATGAATTTCCTGATATGTTTTTAAATGGTTTATCAGGTGAAAAACCTTATGTGGTCGTTTATGATGATACGAAACTATTTGTTGGTTATCTGAGATCTATGTATAGTTCAACTATTTGGTATGCTCCCAATATAGATGAAACTTACTTATATTTCTTGGCTCGCGATATTCTACCAATAGGGTTTAATCCACTTACTTATTCAATGTATTGCTCTGGCAGATTAAATTTTGGAACGGATTTAAATTACAGTGAAGAGATAAAAAACAAGATATCGTCATCTAAAATATTTCGGAAAGGAATTTCTTTACAGGTAGTAGATGTTAAGATAATAAGGACAGATTCAATAATACTTGAATATTCATTGAAAATATCAAATAATGATATTGATAATATATATATAATTGACAATAAAAAAAACAACACTTGTCCACCACCGAATTATGCTACGTCCATATATCTTCCGCTCCACTCCAATTCACCAATGAAACATTACCGTGAGTACTTTTCTTCAAATCAAATCAGTAATGAAAATGATAAAGAAAATATTATTAATATCAAACAAGATCAGCAATTTTATAAAAACCTAGCTGAGGGTTGGGACGCTAAATGGTTTGTAAAGTTGGAAAGTGGTAAATCAATGATATTTAAGTATAGAATAGAAAAACCGGAAGACTTGGAATTAAGTAAATATTATGTTCGTTTCCGTTACTACGCTCCTTTCCCAATCGAAAAATCGGAAAGGACTTTGAGTGACGGAAGATATTGGTTAGGCACTGCCATAAGCGATATAACCGAAGTAATCGTGCTGCCTAACGACAGTTGTATTATTACAAGGTTCAAATAAAATCAAATAAAAAAAAGGAAATTAACGATGAAAAATTTTATTTTTGTTCCGCTCTTATTAGTCTTTTTATGTGCTGTTGTTTTTTCTCAAAAGAGCTATGATTACCCTATAAAACCCGGCACAGAAGAATGGAAATCAATACCGGATTACAGAGAAAGAGTGAAAAGATGTCAGATACCTGATGAAATTCTACACTCAATTTCAACTTATGATCTTGTTGAAACCTGCATAAACTATCCCTTCTTTGGAGAAATGAGATTTTTTGATTCTATGCCGGATGGCTTTGAAATAGCGGCAAAAAATTTCAATGGTTTTCAGGAATTGATAAAACGGCAAGAAACCACTAATTATTTATAATGAAGTTTTGGCTCTCCCTCAAATATTATTTTAAAAAAAGAGATTTTTCTTGACATAAAACAAAAAATACTTTATATTATAAAAGCAGTAAACGAGACCTCTTTATTTTGTAAAAGTTTGGGTAATTTCCAGAAATAAATTATTATTTATTTCCTCTTCCGTGTGGAGAAATTAATGGCAGCCCCCGCATGTTGCTTTATATTTTACCCTTAAAAACGGAGCAAGATAACAATACAAAAATAGTTTTATTCCGCTATGTTCTTTAACCCATTACTGGGTTCATTGCTGTCTATTATAACAGCGAAAAATAATCAAATTTTGTTAAAGAATATTTTAAATCTATTTATGGAATGTGAAAATGAAAAAGGAAATATTAGGAAATTCATCTATTCATCTATTCATCTATGATCTACCTATTCTGCAGCTCGTTGGTATATTCTCAAAACCAAATTATCAAGACAGATAATAAACCTACTGGTTCAGCTGTTAGTTATAGTGATGCCCCAGTGAAATTACAATATAACGATATATATGGAACAGTTAATACCCCAAGAGGTACAGTTGTATATGTGACAAGAAATGAAAATTTCACGGTTGATCATACACCAAACTCGGATTGGATGATTTGGAATTATACATATTCAAATTTCCCTTTATTTTGGAGTAAAGCCAGTAACATTACACTTGATTCAGCTGATAGACGATACAATTGTCATGGTTATGCATGGCACATGTATCCAAATTATTCATCTGATCCAGTTGATATGGCATCAATAGAAGCAAGAAAGTATGGAGATCCCCCTTATGGAGATGGAAGTTTTTCTAGAGTAGAAAATTTCAGTGATTGTGAAAAGATCGTTTTCACTGATTCTGATCACTCTGCAATAAATGTAACAGGTAACATTTATTCGCTATATTCTAAATGGTATTATTCAAGATTAATGCAGCATCCTGAAAACGACAATCCATTTACTGGAGCAGGAGCAGATTATTATTCTAGAGCTCACGATGTTCCTTATGAACATAGTTCTTTGGTTGAAGCGATGAATAGCGCTAAACAGTCTCAAGTCTTTAAGGTTTGGGATAGTCGCTCATTAGATGGTAACTTAAATTTTCGGGGTCAACTTCAAAAAAAATTTGAGGTGCGACCAAATGTTACTTTATCGCTTGCAGGTTATTATATTAGTGGCAGAATAATTAATAATGGAACAATTACGCCAAGCAATATCACAATAACAGATCCGAATTATGGATTTTACGGTGTATTCTCTACACTTGACCAAGCGTTATCGGCAGCCCAATCTGGCCAAACTATAGTTACGGAAGGAAATTTATCAATCTCATCTACTGTAACTATCCCAAGCGGTGTTACATTACAACTTCAATCCGGAGTTACAATAGATTGTTCCGGTTCAATAATAGTTGAAGGCACATTAGCTGCAAGTGGAAATACTTTCAATTTCTCCGGAGGAGGATTCAGCGTTGGCAGTCCCGGTTCTTTGACTCTGAGTAATTGCACAATAAATAATGCAACAGTAGGATTAAGCTTAAACAACAGAGCTCCATCCATATCAGGATGCAGATTTGTAAATTGCGGCACAGCAGTATCAGCAGCCAATTATTCCAATGCATACCTCTATCCTAACTTATTCAGTGGAAGCAGTTATGGAATCAATATTGATGCTGTTTCATCGCCCATTTGCGGCGGCTCTTCAACTTTCAGATATAACACATGGGATATTTATTCTTCGGGTTCTCAGCCAATCTATGCTCAGGGTAATTATTGGGGTCCATGCCCGCCTGTACCTTCGAATTACGGCAATATAAATATTTCCAATTACATGTGCTCAGATCCATGGCCGAACGTAAAGACCCCTGAAATACCGGGCGCAGTTGAGGATATATTCTTATCTGTTAAATCTATATCTAAAAGCAGAACATCTGTTGAAACTGATGTAGAATCATATAAATTTGCCCAGCTTCTGTTTATAAACGGAAAATATGATGAAGCCATAGCTGAATCCGAATATCTGATTGGAAAATTCACCGACAGTGAATTGGCAAAATCGGCAATAGTATTGATAGAAATGTGTCTGCAGAAGAACAAAGCCGACAGTTTAATTACCAAAAAACTTGATGAAATAGGCGGCAAATACCGGACAAATAAATTGACCGAATTCGTGGAATACAGAAAGGCTTATAGATCGGTAGATAAGGGAGATTTTACAGAAGCGGTTGAATCATTCAAGAAGATTCTTAAAGGATCAACAGACAGCACTATCATAAAAAACTCCTTATATCAGATAGGAAATCTTACTTATTGTTATACCGAAGACAAGATTACCGGCAATGAATATTTCGGACGATTATTGAGAGAATATCCTTACGATCATTTATCAACGATAGCAGGGATTAAGCTTGGAAGAGGCGATATAAAGATAGAAGATAAATCCACCGCTTCAAAAGATGAAAGTTCCAATATTTCAATGCAGAACTATCCTAATCCTTTTAATCCGGTTACAACCATCGAATACAGACTTAACAAATCAGGTTTAGTCTGTATGAAGGTATTTGATGTTTTAGGTCGTGAGGTGAAGACGTTGGTAAATGAAACAAAGGAAAAAGGCGTTTTCAAAGTCATATTTGACGGAAAGAACCACTCAAGCGGAAATTATTTCTATCGTTTAGAGTTTACTCCATCGGAGGGTAAAAAGGAAATTCTACAAAAATCGATGCAGATAGTGAAATAAACAAAACAGTACTAACCAACCCACTCTCCGCACTGCCGGGAGTGGGTTGGAGTGTAAAAAGGATATAAAAAAATGAGAGCAAAAGTTTTTTTAATTAATAATACATTTCAATACTTGCTCTTTATCATTACGATTGGATTTCTTACCGGATGCTCGAAAGGGAATGAACCGGAAGACAAGAGTAGTAGTTTTGGCATATACCTGCTGGAAGACCAAAGTATAACATGGGAAGATTTGAAAACAAGAAATCTTGATTCATTAAAACTGAAGGATTGGATTACAGACGATAAAATAGATTTTTACGATTACTCCACTCATGTTATCTATCTAAATGTTGATTACAATACACTCTTTTCAGTTCCTCATAATGATAACACTCCCTTTGTGGTTGTTGCAAACGAAAAGCGCTGTTATTACGGAAGGTTTTCTCCTCCACAGGATACCACACAACCGCATGTTGTAATAAAACCATTGGAATTATGTAATGATTTGGTGATGCTTGAGTTCAATCCACCGCATAGGAAGGATATAAGGGTAAAAGACACAATAAAAATAGCGCTTGAAAAGTTGGGAAAACTAAAAAATGGAATGAATATCTATTTAAATAGAGTTCCGAATATCGACTACATTAATTCAACAAGATTAAGAATTGAATTTAGCGCCTCAGCTATAAACCTGGATGACAAGGTTTTGCTTATACCACAATGTAAAGGGGATATGATAAAGGTTGGTTCAAGAATATACTATTCAAGAGTAATATTGTATAATAATTACAATTTTTTTGCGTTTAAAGGGCATTGGGATGGGTGTAACGCTGATACTCTTGATCTCTCCTCTCCATTGATAAAATACCAACTCACAAGTATACCTACAAAACTTCATATTGGAAGTAGTTCTTTTCATGATTTTCCTCTTGAAAATCTACCGAATGGAAATTACTATTGTTATCACGAATTATATGGTTTAATGGGAGGTTCAAAATCTCTGCGCCAAACGGTGACGGATGGCAGAATTTGGGTTGGATACTCAAGATCCAATACTATTAATTTTGATTATGACAGCTCTAAAGGTGTTACATTAGTTAATAAAAATATTATTCTGGAATGAGGTTTGAGATGAAAATTCTAAATAAAAACAAAATATTATTTTTGATAATACTAATCGCCTTCCTCACTTTTTCTTGTTCAACAGGCAATGAGCCTGAAAAAGAGGGAAATATAAACATATATTTATTTGAAGATTCAAATTTGCGTTGGCAGGATGTACAGGGGAGAAATCCTGATTCATTAAGAATGATAAAATGGTTAACCGATGATATGATATCCTCATATGATTATTCGAGTCACGTAATTTATCTGAAAGATGGCGCTAAGGAGAAATTGTTCGCTTCAGAATATTTGAATCACTATAGATCCCGCGCTTTCTCAATGTATGTAAAGGGCAATAGGTGTTATTCGGGAAGTCTCCTTTATTCGGGATATATTCCAACCGGTTCGGTTTATGGAGACAATATCAAGGGTTATTCGGAGGATGCCATTCAAATTGCCGGAGTGTGGAATTTCATAAACATAAACGAATCAATTACCCTGCACAATTCTAAGGATGTAAGGAGTAATGATATTCTGAAAAATGCTCTTCTGGAATCCGGTAAATTTCTTCCGGGAATAAATGTAACCTTGGACGAAATCTCTTTCCTAAAAGATTCTACCTTGAAATTACGCGGGAAGGTTTCGATAACCAATAATGAAAACAATCCATTGTTGCTGCCTGACATCTCCTATCAAATAAGTTCATCGGCAATCTCAACAAGCTTTCATCAGCAAATATTCTTTTATAATGAAAATAAAATGTATTGGCTTCATACTTCTGATAAAACACTTGAATGTTCACTACTGGATAATTACACCTTAGTGAAACTAAATAAGAATGAAACAAAAACATTTTATTTCAATAGTCCGTTACAAAATGCTCAGAATAGTGATTATCCTCCGGACGGAAATTATTATTGCTATTTTATGTATTTCGGTATAATGCAGTGTAAAAAGAGCGAAAGAATGAAGGATAATGCCCGTCTTTGGATGGGCAGCAGAAAATCAAATACAATGTATGTTAATTTTGACCGGCAGAAAGGGATAACTATATTAAGTAAAGATGTGGCTTTCGAATAAAGGATAAATTCCTTTAGTCCATTGAGTTTCTGTATGAATACCCGATTTATGATTAGCTAAGGGTATTGAACACATGCCAAAGGATTCTTATATATTTTAAAGCTTATTACTCCCACAAGGATCCTTTTACATATTTCAGCATATCATTTTGTTTCTTGAATTAGCCAATAAATAGCTTTATATTGGGGTAATTCATTATTTGATAAAAAGGAATACTTCCATGAGAGTAATTTTTCTTTTTGCATTTCTTGTTCTCGTTTCATCCTTTGGCTGCAGGGAAGCTGATTTAAATAGCCCTTTCAATGCAGGCGACATGCCTGAAAATAGTCCGGTCATCGTAAGCGCTTCAGGATCATATACCTTCAATGTAAACGCCAATAATTTTAGTCTGGAAAGAAATGATCCTTTGGTATTTCAGAATGATTCAACTGTAATCACCCTCGCAATTGAGAAACATCAGACCGGATCATTCAATTTACTGATAAAAAACTCAAACGGGGATTCGCTCTTTACGGAAAATTCGACAGGTAACAGAACACTTGTATTACTTAAAAAATTTGATTCATTTCCGGCTAATGCCAATATCTCAATTAAAAGCATGACTGCAAAGGTTTCGCTTGTTCTTGCGGTTAAAAAGTAGAGTTCTATCTGTAAACGGTTGTTTTCATCTGTAAGCGTTGCAATATACAGTTGTAAATGAAACAATTAAAATACATAGCCGTATCTATAATACAGTATCATTAAGAAAAAAAAATCATAATAAATATTGGAGGTTCAGTGAAACTTAAATTATCATTTTTATTACTCCTGATGGCAGTAGTTGCCTCGAGCATGATTACCTACTCTCAGAATAGTTTATCTGAGTCAAAAATGATGACGCAGCCTGCGGTAAGTAAAAATCATATTGCATTCGTTTATGCAAATGATCTGTGGATTGCCGATCAAAACGGACAAAACATTAAACGTCTTACGGTAGATAAAGGTATTGAATCACGTCCAAATTTTTCACCGGATGGCAAATGGATAGTTTTCAGCGCGCAATATGACGGTAACACAGATGTATTTATTATTCCGGTTGAGGGAGGTATACCGAAAAGATTAACTTATCATCCTTCCGCAGATCTTGCTGTTGGTTTTTCACGTGACGGAAAAAGTGTTCTGTTCGTCTCTCAAAGAAATATATTTTCTGCAAGGTATCTTAGAATGTTTTCATTACCCCTTACAGGAGGATTCCCTCAGGAAGTGAATATTCCCAATATTTATACCGGTTCATTTTCTCCTGATGATTCCTATATCGCGTATAACCCTTTGGCTCCTGTATTCCAGCAATGGAAAAATTATCGCGGCGGCACAATGGCAAACATTTGGATCATGAAGTTTAAGGATTACTCAATAGAAAAAATTCCGCAGCCTAAAGGCGGTTGCAATGATATAAATCCCATGTGGATAGGTGATAAGATTTATTTCCTATCTGATAGAGAGGGTGAATTCAATTTATATTCTTTTGGGCGTAAAAACCCGGAGATAAAAAAGTTAACAAATTATAAAGATTTTCCAATTCTTAATTGCAGCGCAGATAATGATAAAATAATTTATGAGCAGGCAGGTATACTTCATCTTTTTGATATAAAAACTGAAATTTCTAAAAAAATTACCTTAAAAATCGATGCGGATCTTCCTCATATCAGACCAACATATGTAAAAGGAAATTCGTATATGCGTTGGGGCAATATATCACCAACAGGCATGAGAGCCGTTGTTGAGATGAGGGGAGAGATAATCACCATTCCGGCAGAGAAGGGTGACCCGAGAAATATCACGAATTCGGTAGCAGTTCATGATAGAACCCCGGCTTGGTCACCCGATGGAAAGAGTATAGCATATTTTTCAGATGAATCAGGTGAGTATGCTTTACATGTTGCTCCGCAGAATGGAAAGGGCGAGATAAAAAAATATAAATTGAACGGATCCGGTTTTTATGAGTATCCCATATGGTCGCCGGATAATCAGAAGATATCGTTTAGGGATAATTCACTCACCTTATACTATATTGATTTGAAAAGCGGTAATATAAAAAAGATTGCCTCTGAAGTATATTATGCGCCGGGTCCCTTGAACACAATAAAAGGCGAATGGTCTCCTGACTCAAAATGGATGGTTTATACCTCAATCACAAAATCCTTTATGCAGATAGTTTATTTTTATTCTTTAGATAAAGAACAATCTTTTGCAGTAACAGATGGAATGAGCGAAGTTAGCAACCCGGTATTCGATAAGAGCGGTAAATATATTTATTTCCTTTCGTCAACAGATGCCGGTCCGGTTAAACAATGGTTTGATATGTCGAATGCTGATATGGAAATGAGCAGTTCAGTTTATATGGTTTGTTTGAAAAAGGATTCGATTTCTCCATTGGCAAAAGAATCCGATGAAGAGAAAGTTGCAGAAAATAAGGATGCCAAGACTGATAAAAAGCCGGATGATAAATCCAAGAAGGAATCAAATGTAATAATTGATTTTGAGGATATTAATGATAGGATTCTTTCTTTGCCTATACCATCAGGAAAATATTCTGATCTTAAATCCGGTAATGAAGGTGAACTTTATTTTATAGAGAGAACTCAAGGACCGGACGCGAAACTTCATAAATTTGATCTTAAAAAACGCAAAGATGAAACCATTATCGAAAAGGTTACCGGATATGAGATTTCTTTCGATAGAAGCAAAATTCTTTATTCTGCTAGCCGAAGCTGGTTTATAGCCTCCACAACCGGAAAAATCGAGCCCGGTAAAGGTAAATTGAATTTAGAATCAGTTGAAATTTCGGCTGATCCGGTAAAAGAATGGAAGCAGATTTACGACGAGGCTTGGAGGATAAATAGGGATTACTTTTATGATCCAAACATGCATGGAGCAGATTGGAAAGGTTTAAAAGAGAAATATTCTGAATTTCTTCCATATCTTACTTCCAGAAATGATCTTAACAGGCTTATCCAATGGCTTTGCAGTGAGCTTTCTGTCGGCCATCACAGGGGAGGCGGCGGAGACCAATTCTTTGAAGTGAAAAATGTTCCAGTCGGCTTGCTGGGAGCAGATTATGTGATTGATAAAGGGAGATATAAATTCAGTAAAGTTTTCGGTGGATTGAATTGGACACCTGAGTTGAAATCACCCCTTACAGAACCGGGCGTAAATGTAAAAGCCGGTGAGTATCTTTTGGAAGTCAACGGTATAGAATTAAAATCGACTATGAATATTTTTAGTTTATTTGAAAACATGGTTGATAAAATTGTTGAGCTCAAAGTGGGACCGAATCCGGATGGAATTGGTTCAAGAATAGTAAAAGTTACTCCAATAAGAGACGAATATTCATTGAGGAACAGGGATTGGGTGGAAGGCAATATGAATAAGGTCCATAAGGCAACTGATGGTAAGGTGGCATATGTTTATGTGCCTAATACCACAAACCTTGGGCATACTTATTTTAAAAGATATTTTTTCCCGCAAGCTGATAAACAGGCAATTATTGTAGACGAAAGATTTAACGGCGGTGGACAAATAGCTGATTACTATATCGATATTTTGAGAAGACCATATGTTTCACATTGGGCTACACGTTATGGAGAAGATTACAAATCACCCGGCGGTTCTATTTTAGGACCAAAAGTTCTGATTACTGATGAAACAGCGGGTTCGGGTGGTGATTTATTCCCATGGATGTGGAAGAAGAATAAACTTGGTCCAATTGTAGGAAAAACTACATGGGGAGGATTGGTTGGTATTCTTGGGTTCCCTGTTCTATTGGATGGCGGAACAATTACAGCGCCTAACATCGGAATATGGACTGAAGATGGATTTGTAGTGGAGAACGAAGGCGTTGCCCCTGATATCGAAGTTGAGCAGCTTCCTGCAGAGGTAATAAAAGGAAAGGATCCTCAGCTTGATAGAGCGATACAGATTGTGATGGATGAACTTAAAAAGAATCCACCCAAAGAACCAAAAAGACCACCTTTCCCAATCAAAGTAAGGAAATAGCTTTATCTTTTTCGAATTATTCGTACCCCGGTTTATAATCGGGGTGCGAAAATTATTAATAAGAGAATCTCGATTACTGATTTATCAGATTAAAAAAGTTCCTATCGATTTCCGTTTTCCGCTTCTCTCTACTACGTATTTATCAAAAAGCATAAAAACAATTATAAAGCTTAATCCCAAAAACAGATAGAGGAGACCGTTTTTTTGAAAAAGAAGATTGAGCTTATCACGGAAGGGTTCTAAACCCAGGAAAAGGGATTCGGTTAATTTATCGTAATAAGTATTTATCGATTCAGTCCATTGGGCAGGTTTTCCTGCTTTATCTGATATCACAGAACTAAATAATGAATAGATAATTACAATGGATGAAAAGAAAAAAATGTATAAATTGACCGGATTGAATAATTTCTTAAAATTAATTATAAATATTGCAGACCGCGAAATTTTTTTCATCACTTTACCGGAAAAATCCGGGGAGGGTATTACGATACTATTCTTTAGTGAAGAAAAAAGCGTTTTGTTAAAATCCAATTCTTTTCTGCAGCCTATGCATCCATGTATATGCTCTTCAAGTTCAAACAACTCGGTTTCTGTCAGATTCCCTTCCAGGTATCTATTTATGGTTTCGTATGATAAATGTTTCATTAGTTTTCCTCATTTACGGTTAATTCTTGATAATGTTTTAAAACAGAATTTTTCAGTAAAGCTCTTGCTCTGAATAACCTGTTTTTTATAGTACCAATTGGTAAACCTGTAACATCGATAATTTCGTTATAGCTTAATTCCTGAACATAAAAAAGTGTTAAAATTGAGCTGTATACTGGATCAAGTTTTTCCATTTCAGACTGCATCACTTTTTTCATGTCCTCTGATTCCAAAGTAGAATCTGCATCAGGATAATTATTATGGTTAATTATTTCCATTTCGCTGATCTCTTCAAAATCTTTGAGAAATTCCTCTTTTTTACCTCTGCGTTTGCTCAAACATACGTTATAAAGAATGCGGTAGAACCATGTCGAGAAGCTTGATTTCCATTCAAATTGCGCCAGCGCCTTATAACAACGCAAAAAAGCATCCTGAAGAGCCTCTTCAGCGTCTTCGCGGTTATTTAGTATTCTGAAAGCAAGCGTCATTCCTTTATCCTTATATCTATCAATTATAATGGAAAAAGAACCATTCCTGCCGCCCAGTACTTCCGTTACTATTTCATGATCACTTTTTTGCATCTTCGAATTTCATTTTTATCTTTAATATTTAATATAACCTTTAGACTGCAAAAAAGAAAGAAAGGTTTCAAAAAAAGTCATGCTTCGACCCTTCGACAAAGCTCAGGGTAAACCAGCTCAGCAACCGGTCATGCTTCGACCAAGCACTTTTCAACTCTGGAACTTGGAACTTGGAACCTGGAACCTGGAACTTGGAACTTGGAAACGAAACCAGTATTTAATTACCAAATAATTAAAAAAAATACTAATGGATTTTTATTCCGGTTTTTTGTATTTGGTTGATGAGGGGTGATTCAGAAGTGAAGTCATCATAATTAAAAAGGTGGGGTTCAATTGCAATTTCATCACCATGTCGTAAAGACATAAGTTCAACTTCTTTATCAAATGTTTTACTATTATCGCGAAGAAAAATAGCTAGATCGATATCGCTGTCCTCTCCGGCAAATCCCTTTATAACTGAACCAAATATCCAAACCTGGGAAATATTATAATTTTTGGAAGAAATTTTTTCTAAAAATTTTTTTGATATACTTATAGCTCTTTTTTTATCCATTCACGTAATTCCTCAATATTTATAACCCATTTTGCAGTGAAAGATTTCGTGCATAAATTATAAAAGGCAGATTTGTAATCATCATATCATGCATTAATGTTAAATCTTGTTATAGTGTCAAGTTTTAATTTGTCTTCCTCAATAATACTTATACCGATTTTTTCAGCCAATCTTCTGAGGTCATGAATTTGCGGAGGAAATCCACTTTTTTCTTTAACATATAAAGCTTTTAAAAGTTTCTCAATAACTAAATGACCAATAAATAACGCCCAATGATAGTTACCGGTATTGTAAAGATCTGTCATTGTTTTATAATCTCTGTCGGAACTTTCTAACCAAAAACTAATCAACTTCTCCTTGTTGATTTCGTATTCCATAACTGACTAATACCCATCTTAAATTATTATTAAAGATAAAGAAAAATTAAAATATAAGCAATCAATAAAAAAGTAAAAAGCCACAGGGTAACTATTCAGCGGCAGAGCCGCGATATATTGGTAGAAAATTTACCATTAACGCGCAAAAGGCGCTTAGCGCCGGCATATATTGTTATTTTCTATGATTCGAATGATATGTCGCTACTCTGTAGCTTCGATAATCTTGCGTTTTTTACTACCAATATTTCGCTACTCCGTAGCTTTTTGAAACAAAATATAGTCTACCTCTGAATAGTAACGCCTTAGGAAAGTCAAAAGTCATCCTTCGGCTTCGCTCAGGAACCAAGTCAAAAGTCAACAATCCTATCAACTCTGTAACTTGGAACCAGGAACTTGAAACTTGAAACCTGAAACCTGGAACCCGTTGCCCTGAGCCCGGTCGAAGGGTGGAACCTGGAACTATGAACTAGGAACCTTCTTAAGTGAAACCTTTTTCTAAAAGCTGTAGTCTAAACCTGTAAATAGAAACTAATAATTTTAGGAGAAAAATAATGGAACCCATTTTTGCAACACTAATTGTATTTGGCTCGATCACTTTTGTTATAATTAAATTGGCACAATATAGTCACGATTTTAAGACCAAATTGATTGAAAAAGGGTTGAGTGTTGAAGAATCGAAAGCGCTTTTTGCTAAGCCGAAACAATTTTTATCTATTAATCCTTTAAGAAATCTTCAGATTGGAGTGCTCTCTTTATTTGCAGGATTAGGCATTTTTGTGGGTCAGGCATTCGATAGAATGTATGATTACGAAACCTTTATACCAACATCTATTCTAATCTCCTGCGGTATTGGATTGATATTGTTTTATTTTATTTCAAAAAAGAAAATCGGCAGTGATAACTGAAAGAATCCCGGAGCGGTTTGAAAAAACCGCTCTCTGAACTTCTGTTAGTCTCATTTACTTATTTTATTCTTTAACATAGGCATAAAGCGTGTTCTTGTATGCAAGCCATGTCCTGTTTTGGCTGTCTGTATTCATGATTACTTGACCGTTAAAATTATTCTTTAATATAAACTGTCCATTCTCATCTTGAATAACTAAGGCATATCTGCCGAGCGCGGCGAAATACCCATGCACCCAAATTGAATTATCCTTATCTGCATTGAAACTGAAGCACCACGAATATGTTTTATCTCCGGGTTCAATAATTCTTTTTTCAATCCAGGAAAAACTGTTCCACTCGAAAATATCAGGTCTGCCCATGCCTCTCTCTAAATTTTCAACATAGATGCCTACAACGATTTTTTTTCCTACCGGTAGGAGTTTTTTTATTGCAGGAACTTTGTTCTGCGCTACCGAATAATCTAATTTATATTCTTCCCAGCCGGAATCGGTGATTTTCATCAAACTAGAAGTCCAATAAGAACTTTTTTGCAGAGCAATCCATATATTGTTTTCATCGTCTTTAACGATATCCTGGATGTTACTGCTGATTAAAGGTGAGTTGTTTACATCATAAGTTCTCCATATATCACCTTTTTTGCAGATAACACCCCCTTTCCGCCAATTGTAAAAAGAGGATAGCCACAAGTTATTATCATCATCTATACAGAGGTGTGTAACAGAATTCACGAAAAGAGGGGAGTTTGATACATCATATCTAGTAAAACTATTTCCGTCATATTTAATTAATCCATCAGCAGCAATCCATACATTATTGTCTTTATCGGTTACAATGGCGTTGATATTACCATAGGTTTTTACCTCTTCAGGCGGGAAATGTTTTTGATATTTTTGGTTATAATAAATTACGCCAGAATTATTTGTCCCTAACCATACTCCGTTATGATTATCAAATCCAATACAAGTGATGTTGTAATTTCCTGTATAAATGCTATCAACTATTTTTATGCCGTTTATTTTAGGACTGAGAACATCACTGGATTCATTGCAGGAAAAAGAGAAAAATAAAAATAGAGTGAGTATTATGTAAGATAGATAAAATGATTTTTTCATAATAGAGTCCTGATTTTTCAAATTCAGCTATTTCGATCCATAAATATAAATTCTATTTCCGGTCGGTATCCAAAGATTATTATCTCTGTCTGTTTTAAGTAAAGTCGGGGTATTTATAGGTACGTTGGGTACGGTATTCCATTTCTTGCCATCAAAATAAAGTAGCGAACAGTTCCATGATGGAAATGATTGTGTAAATGCCCATATGGAGCCATCCATAGATGCCGTCATTGCCAACAGCATAACCGGAAGGGGCTTGTTATCCATGGTTAAATCCAATCCTAACCATTTATTGCCCGACCATATGAAAATCTCGGGATATGTTATCATCTGATAAGAATCCTGATAATTTACACCAACGCATGGATTGTTTCCCGCCATTGAAATACCCGTTGTCTGCGGCACAGGGGCTCCCTGATTCTGTAAATCGATGATTTGCCAGTTACTACCTGATATTTTTATTACATTCATCGAAAATCGAAATGCTTTACCCGAAATTATCCATTTATTATTGTATTTATCAGAAACCATATCCCATGTAAAAATTCCGGAAAGGGGAGAGTTCGAAACCGTATAATCTCTTATCCTTTGACCATCTATTTGTATGATTCCTCCGTTATCCCATCCGGTGGTAGATATCCATATAGAATTTTCTTTATCCGATATTATTGATCTGATACTATTTTTCAGCAGTTTCGAGTCGGTGGAATCGTACTTCCGGAAGTCTGAACCGTCAAATTGATAAAGTGTCTCTGCCCCGATCCAGAGATTATCATTTTTATCAACGCATAAAGTTTTTATGGGATTCATAATGCCCATCTTTTCGGGAGTAAATTCTCTCAGAATTTTTCCGGAGTGGTAGTAATATAAATTCCCATTTATGGTATTAGGCCAGTTCATATTGGTGGCTATCCATGTTCCGCCCTTACTATCGAAATCAATCGCGCTTATAGAACGCACATTTAATGTAATCTGGTTTATCAATCCAATTTGAGAAGCGTCAGGTGCATGAAATGTATCTTCAGCGCATGAGAAAAATAAAATTGAGGGCAAAAATATCAAAAAATAAAAATATTTTTTCATCCAGGAATTCCTCTATGTTTGAGAGTCTTTTAGTAACTGAGCACAATAATTCCGCTGGTAGTACCAAGCCAAATTCTGTTGAAATTATCCTGCGCTATACATGTAATATCGGTTAAGGGAATATTACCGGGATTTGTAATCCATGACTGGCCGTCATAAACCGCTAAGTAAATCCTGTTTTGATTATTATGAACTCCAGCCCATATATTGCCGCGGTTATCCAGAAAAATCGGATCAATCATCCCAAGCTTTTGTGAGTCAGAACCTGATACTTTCATAGCTCTCCATCGATTACTCCTGAAAAGAATAATATCAGGATCATTTTTATAATTTCCCGAACCGAGAGAGTAATCAATTAATACTGCGGCGTCATCTCCATTGACGGAAATATCTCTGAAGTAAAAGGGTTTGAATCCAAAATCAGTTGAATCATATACAGTCCATTCCCCATTCGAAATTTTCATCACCAATGGTCTTCTTACATATTCACTGATTGCTATCCACTTTTCATTTTTATCATTTACCTCAATATCCCAAACGCTGGAATACTGTAAGGGTGAATTTTTAGGAGTGTAAACATCCCAGAATCTGTCATATTTTCTTGCAATACCGCCATTCATAAAAACCATGGATGATATCCAAAGGCAATTATCCTTATCGCATGCAACGGATGGTATCAAGTTCTCCGGCAGTGGGGAATTGGTTTTATCAAATCTGGTAAAAGTTTTTCCGTCAAATTTAAGCAGTCCATTTCCCCCAATCCAAATATTATCATCCTGATCAATGGCGATGCTGTATAGTGATTGATTTATTATTTCAGGATATCCGTCATATAATTGTTTCAAATTATTTCCTGAAAAATGAAGGAGACCCTGTCTTAATGTTCCAATCCATGCGCCGCCCTTACTATCAAATTCTATTGAGGCTACATAATATCCCGATCCAAATCTACATAACTCCTTTACTGAGTCAAGCTCAGGAGCAATAGGGGAGGATTCAAAATTGCATGAAAATATATTGCTGGACGCAAGCAGGACTACTATAAATAATATTGATTTGTGAAAATGTATAATCATGTCAATTTGAACCTTCAAAAAATATTTTTTAGGGTTTTCAAATTAAATAAATTGATTGATTGCTTAACTCGTTAAATATAATAATATTATCTTTTGTTGTCAAGAAAATAATCAAAATAATTAAAGGGCATTATTATAAATGCTTTAGGTGAAATTTTGCTTGACTATTTATGAAATAAGGATTAAATTATGATAAATCAGGTAAGAGCGTTCTGGTTGCGTTGCAATAATCAAGTTTGAATCATAAAATTGTTGGTTTTTCAATTTAATCCAAATTAGGAATGGAATAACTATTTTAATCCTGATTCGTTAAATATTTTGTATTCTATTTATTAGGGTTAAGGTCAAAATATGTTGAGGAAAGCATGAAATTGTCTAAAATAGTTCTATTGGTTTTATTCTCTTTCTTTTCAACTCTGCTATTTTCACAGCAAGGAATGGTTTGCGGTCCAAATGGATGTCCCTCTGATTGGATCGACATGAGCAAAATGCTTCAATACAAAGAGGTAGTTCCCGATCATAAAATAAATGACCGCTTTGGAAAATGTTTTGATATGAAAAAATATAAAAATTCCCCCATGCTTATTAGTGTTGGTGTATCCAGAGAAAATCTATTTAAACATGATGAAAATCTGAAAACCATTCTTAACAAATATATTGAAAAGGGTTTGAAGTTAGTATACGTTTCAGCAAGAGCTCCCGATAAAAAGGAGATTAATAAATTTAACGAACTAGATGTTTACTTTGATAAAGATTCCCTCCCGATAATGAATGCTTTAAAAATAAATAGACATTATTCGGTCATAATTTTAACAAAGAACCATGAAACAATTTTATCTTCATGCCATACTGTTTCGTATGAAAATTTATTAAGAATACTGGAATCCAAATCAAGTATCATTTTTTAACAACACATAATCAGAGGAAAGGGTATGAGAATTTATTTAGCTGTTATGATAATTATATTTCTGAACAATATCGCAATTTCTCAAAAGGACGATCTTAATCTATTACCGCAAAAAAGGGTTACTATTGACTGCACAAAAATTGAAGATACTTTAATAATAAAAACTGAAAAAATATTTGATATAAGGAGGGCAACGGGAAAAAATGATGTTAAGAAATACAGAATGATGGAATTTGAACTCATGAATGACTCAATTGCTTATTTTTTAGATTACAGTCAGGGAGGAGGTCCTTGTTTATATAAAGTGAATCTAAAGTCTTCCGAGTTTTCACAATTTGGGGAGCCGGGAATGGGACCGGGCGAATTCCTCAATATCATAAGCATTAATTCTGTTCCGGATAAGTTTTTTTATGTGGTAGATAATTATGCAAAAAGAGTTCAAAAATTTGATTCGAAAGGAAATTTTATAAATTCAGCTTTCGTTCCTGATTTCCAGAAGGATTACTTCAGTATTGCTAAAAATTATAATTATATTTCAAAACCGAAAGATATGGAGGATTTATATCTTGTATCCATATATGACAGCGTTGGGAAAGAAATTAAAAAATTAGCCCCTGTAACAGGGAAGATAAGCGAATTCTTTTCGGAAAGCGGAACCTGCGGCTATAGTATCGTATCAAGTGAAAAAAGCAATTTTATTTGGATCGTTTCGAAATTTGAACCGATTATCAGAAAATATGATTATGATGGTAATTTTTTATGCGAGTATAAACTTTTAGTTAATGCAAATAAAGAACAACCAAAACCAATGGTACGTCCCGGCATTAAAATGACATTATTTACCTCTCCGGTTTCCGATTTTCAAATTATAGATAATGAGACCATTGTTTGCAATTTAAACAATTGTGGATTAATTCTTCTCAATTTAGGTACAGTTGAAAACGAAGAAAATCCTGTAAAAATAATGAAGTTAACTACAGAGGACCGTGAGTTTTGGAAAATCATAAAAAAATTTAACGGTAAATATCTTTTTATTTCACTTTTTTCTGTTTTAAAAGAATTATAAATTTAAATCTATTTTTTAAGTACATATTTATTAAGAGGAGTATTTATGAAGAAGCGCCATTTTTATTTTATCGTATTACTTTTTGCTTTTCTGACTGCTTGCGATGACGGAAATATGCAGTTCATTACAACCGATCATACCGGTTATGCGGAAGAATATATGACAATTCCGGATAACGGAAAAATCAGGATTACCGAATTGGATGCAAATTGTTCGGAAGTCGAAAGAGCTGGAAAATTTCATAAAACTCAATATATTTTTACAATTGGTGAATTCAAAACAATTCTAAACGCAGAATGTTCTGAATTTAAGCCAACCGAATTTATCAATGTTCAGAAGGGTGATAAAATTAAGATGATGATTAAATATGGAGAAGAAAGTACCAGATACAAAATTAAATATGAGTTTGTGGCTGCGGGTAATTAGTTGATAAAAAAATAATATTTTTTCAATAGGGTTATCCCAAATTATGCAAGTGGGATTCTCCAAGATGGCTTCGATCAGCCGCGGCTGATTCGGCACTTCGGCACTTCGGCTGCGCTCAGTGTATCACTCCGCTCAGTGTATCACTCCTCCCAGCACGGCGTACGATTTAATGCAATTAATTAGAGTCCGCTGCAGGAGTATAAATCACTCAGCCATCGATTCTTTTGTTTTTTTGATAAAGGCATAGAATTTCAGTATTAATATTTCAATTACATAATTCGGGTTAATTAAAGTTTTTTGTAGAAGCATCAAAGCTACAAGGAGCGTTTATTTTTAAAGATTTGGATTTTAGGTTTATTACTAAGGTAAGTATAATAAAGAAATCAGAATATTATTTAATATAAATATACTTTACCATTCAGCGTTAGGTTACAGTTTTCTTTAGAAGCTGCGAAGCAGCGATATATTATTAGAAAGCCGGGTTTCAGCTTATAAAGCCTCGTGGCGGTGACATCTTTCTTGTTATGTTGAGTTACCGGGAAATATGTCAGTGCTATGGTTCCTGAGCGCAGCCGAAGGATGCGCCTTTTTTAGTACATTAACTAATTTTCTACCAAAATATCACAGCTCTGCCGCTGAATATTAACAAATATACCTGAATTACTAAATTGGATTGATTAAAAAAGATAAGCACAAAAAATTTGTGCCCCCAACGGGGCTCGAACCCGTATTTCCACCTTGAAAGGGTGATGACCTAACCATTAGTCGATAGGGACAAAGAACAATCTATTTCCACTGATTATGGGGTGAGCGATGGGATTCGAACCCACGACCACCAGAGCCACAATCTGGCACTCTAACCAGCTGAGCTACGCTCACCATTTTAGACCCGTACGCCCGACAGGAATCGAACCTGTAACCCCCAGCTTAGAAGGCTGATGCTCTATCCGATTGAGCTACGGGCGCATTTTCTAAATCAGAATACAAATATAATAATTTTTTGGAAAATTTGCAAGAAAAATCGTAAAAAATAATTAAAAAAAATTATAATTATTCATTTCAAAGGGTGGGATAGGAATAATCCTCTAAATTATGTGGATTTGATGATCGTTTGCAAAATCAATACTTCATTAATTCGAATTGGAAGTATTTCGATTGAAATTAAAGGTTAGGAGCAACAACTGCTATTAAGCAGGTATTGTAATCCGCTTTCCAAATTTTTCTCCCTATTCATTAGAGAGCCGGTGCAGCATTTTGCATCTGTTAGCATTTCAGTTGAGTGTGGAAACCGTTTTTGACTCTTTTTAGAAATTATTGTAAAATAAAGCATGATTGCATAATAGCTTGACAAAATAGCTCTTTTTGATTATTTTTATATGCTATGACAAAAATTTATATTGGAAAGGATTGTAAATATGGGTTTTGAATCAAGTCTTTCCGAAAGGGAGAATTCGATTTTACGGTATGTGGTGCAGCAGTTCATTTTGACTGCTAATCCCGTAGGTTCAAGATTCATTTCAAAACATTTTGATCTAAACCTAAGTCCGGCCAGTATTCGAAATGTTTTAGCCGATTTGGAGTATATGGGCTATATTGATCACCCTCACACCTCGGCAGGCAGAATACCTACCGATAAAGGTTATAGATTTTATGTTGATGCAATTGAAAAATATGACAAATTGCCGGGAACAGTCGAGGAGGAAATAAGCAAAAATCTTGAAAATATTACTACTCTAACCGACGACCTTTTGCGCGAATCCTCAAAAATTTTAGGCGCAATTTCAAAGGAAATTGCAATAATCTCTTTACCTAAAATTTCTAAAGGGGTGTTTAAAAAATTAGATCTTATCGAGATTTCTTCCAGCCGGATAATGGTAATTATTTCGCTTATCTCCGGTCTTGTAAAAACGATAGTTCTCGAAGTTGATTGCGAACTCTCAACCGATAAAATGAATCTGATCAGCCATATTCTCAACGAAAGGCTGCAGGGATTGACCCTTAAAGAGATACGTGATTCCTTCATAGACCGGTTTAGAGATGTCTCAAACGATAAAAGCGGATTAATCAGAATTTTTGTTAATTCTTTGGATCAATTATTTGATGATTTTCCATCGAAATCAAAAATTCATTTAGGCGGTACCCAGGGAATATTCAATCAACCTGAATTTTCAGATGCCGAAAGTATGAAAAGCATTATCGAGGTTATCGAAAACGAAGATATTATAGTACATGTGATTCAGGATAGGGAAAATGTTTCCGATGATCTGGTGATCACAATTGGAGAAGAACATAAGAATGAAAAACTGCACGATTACAGTGTTATTACCGCTAAATATAATGTAGGCGATGTATCGGGTATTGTAGGAATCATGGGACCAAAGAGGATGGATTATTCCAAGCTGGTTTCTATGGTTAACTATTTTTCAAAAAACATTTCAAACTTATTGGAATTAAAAAAATAATATAGAGGAGGTGTTTTTTCGAATGAGTGATGTCGAAAAAAATAATAGGAAAAAAACTGACGAGATATTAGAGGAGAGAATTGCTGATAACTCATCCGTAAAAAATATAGAATCCGAAGAATCATCAATGGAGGAGTTAATGGTTGAAACTAACGGAGAACAGACTACCGATATAAAGGAATCGGCAGTTGATTCATCAATCGAACTTGTTAAGCAGCTTGAAATTTATAAGGATCAGTTGCTGCGCCGCTCTGCGGAGTTCGAAAACTATAAAAGAAGAACCGAAAACGAAATTTCCAACATAACTAAATTTGCGAACGAATATTTAATATCAGATATTCTTACCGTCATTGATGATCTTGAACGTTCTTTGGTTGCCGGAAAGGAAAACAATAACGGTGAATCATTTTATAAGGGAATCGAATTGATTTACGCAAAGTTAATGAAAGTATTGGAACAAAAAGGACTCAAAGTAATTGAGGCATTAAACAAACCATTTGACGTGAATTTTCATGAAGCTATGCTTACAATGCCCAGGGAAGATGTTGAACCAAATACCGTAATACAGGAATTGGAAAAAGGATATTCGCTTTATGATAAAGTTATCAGACATACAAAGGTTATTGTTTCTGCAGAGAGTAATGGAGGTTAGTGGAGAATGACAAAAAGAGATTATTATGAGATTCTTGGAGTTCAGAAAAATGCCAGTAATGATGATATTAAAAAGGCATATAGAAAATTAGCAATGCAGTACCATCCTGACCGTAATCAGGGAGATAAAGAAGCTGAGGAAAAGTTTAAAGAAGCTACCGAAGCATATGAAGCCCTGGGAGATGCTGAGAAGAGAAAAAGATATGATCAGTTCGGTCACGCGGGTATGAAGTCAACTGACTTTCATCAGTATTCCAACAGCAATGATATTTTCAGTATGTTTCAGGATATATTCAGCGGTTTTGGATCCTCAGCCTTTGATAATGATATTTTCGATGTATTTGGCGGCGGTAGAAGGCAGACGAGACAGCGCCGGGGTGAGGGCATTCCTGGAACGGATCTAAAAGTGAAGCTAAAACTTACTCTTGAAGAGATCGATACCGGAACCGAAAAAAAGATAAAAATTAAAAAATGGAAAACCTGTGAGATCTGCTACGGAAAAGGCACAAAATCCAATGCCGGTTTCAGTACTTGTCCTGTTTGTAAAGGTACTGGAGAGATAAGGCAGGTATCTAAGTCATTCTTTGGGCAGTTTATAAATGTTTCCCAGTGTACAAATTGTGATGGCGAAGGCAGAGTTGTCAGCGATCCTTGCAATAATTGCGGCGGTGAGGGAAGAGTTCAGGGTGAATCAACGATTAAAGTCAGCGTGCCGGCCGGTGTTACAGAAGGTAATTACATTCCGTTGCGCGGACAAGGTAATTCGGGCAGAAGAGGCGGTCAAGCCGGCGATTTAATTGTTTTTATCGAAGAGACTCCTCATGATCTGTTCGTAAGAGAAGGCTCTGATGTTTACCTCGATCTGTTTATCTCTATACCTGATGCAGTGCTCGGTACCGAAGTGGAGGTTCCGACATTGAACGGAAAAGTAAAATTGAAGGTAGAAGCCGGCATACAATCCGGGAAGATGCTGAGAATGAGGGATAAAGGCTTACCTAATTTGAACAGCTATGGAAGAGGAGATCAGATTGTCAGGGTAAACCTATACATTCCGAGTAAAATTAACTCGCGGGAAAAAGAACTCCTTAAAGAACTTTCAAAGTCTGAAAATTTTCACCCGCGGGGCGGAGATTCGAAAAAAGCTGAGAAAACTTTTTTCGGTAAGATGAAGGATGCTTTTTCTTAAAATATAAAGATGAATTTTGATTTTCGAAAAAATCAAACAAAAAATACTTTTGACCGGCATCACCGGAAAAGAATTAAATTTGCTTCTAATTTTCTTGATATTGCTTTTCGCTGGTTTAGCAATAAAATCGGTGAAAAGCATGTATCCTCAATACGAGAAGTATGATTATTCTTCAATGGATTCGGTTTTTAATGCATTGAATATCAAAGATGATAGCACTGATGCAAAGTTTATTGGTAAGCCGGATACAATCGTAAAAAATGAATTAATTTCGCGGAGTAATATAAAAGGGAAACCATTACCTCCGCCTAATGTTAAAATAAACATTAATTCTGCATCTGCTTCTGAGTTGGTGTTGCTGCCAGGGGTAGGAATTAAGACTGCAGAAGGGATAATTTCATATCGGGTTAAAAAGGGACACTTTAAATCAATTGAAGATTTATTGGGTGTAAAAGGGATTGGTCCTAAAAAATTCGAAAAAATAAAAGATTATATTACAATTATTAAAAATTAAATTTGGATTATTAGGATTTTTTTCTTATTTTTGAAATAAAAATGTCAAAATGAATATAGAATTTATTCTCGGATTGGATTTTTCGGGTCATTACATCAGGCTGACTGAGATTAAGCGTGAAGCGGATAAGGTTACTGTTGTTAATTTGGATCAGATTAAAACGGAAATCGATTTCCATGATCCCTTTCTCTTTGAGATGATTAGCGATCCTGATATTGCTCTTCATATCGTCAGCCATCTGACCAAATTATTTAACCGGAATGTTCTTCATGCAAAAAAGGTAGCCGTATCCATCAGCGCAGCGGCTTCCCTAGTCCATAAGGTACCAATGGATAAGAATTTCACCTCAAATGAAAAAAGAAATTTTATTTTGTGGGAACTTTCGAATTACTATCCCACAGTTTCTCCGGAATCATTTAATACCGGCATTTATTCGCTTTCAGGCAGCGAGGTCTCGGATTCCTATTTGATGGTTGCGGTCAACAAGGAGATAATTTTATTTATAAAAAATATTCTTGCGGGATTAGGTTATAGTGCTCTTCGTTTTGATATTGACCATTTTGCCGCTTTGAAATCCACGGTTGCAAAAGCTCTGGAAATGGATAGGCGAAATTACTGCCTCGTTGGTTTTAGAGGAAATTATATCGATATTGGAAAAATAAGGGAAGCAACTCTCTCTGAATATTATTCGTGTTTTACGGATCCGGAGCTTGTAGATCAAACCGAATTACTGAAAACATTTCTTGACGGAAAAATTGAAGAACCATGTTATTTTTATGGGGATGGATTTACCTCTGATCTGGTTTCAGTTCTGTCAAAACATTTTAATCTCAGGTACTACGGAATTTTGGACCCATTTCAATCCCTGAATCTTCCCGCTTCAATCGATCTATCTTCAAAAATTGTTTCCAACCGCTCGGAATTTGCATTTTCCGTAGGTTCAGTCTTAGGTTTGAAATAAGCTATACTTTCAGTTTTTAAAATCAGGATTTTTATTTTTTATGAGAATAATCGCAGGAAAATTTAGAAGGCGTATAATCCATACAATCGAAGGATTGGATACAAGGCCTGTTATGGATAGAATAAAAGAAAGCATCTTTAATATTCTTGTTCATAGATATTCTATTGTGGACTCTACCGTATTAGACCTTTTTGCAGGCAGCGGCGCTTTCGGATTGGAAGCCCTAAGCCGGGGAGCTAAACAGGTAACCTTTGTTGAAAAATCAAATGAAGCGGTTAAATTTCTAAATGAAAATATAAATAGTTTAAAATGTTCAGAGGACTGTGTAGTAAAAAATACTTCAGTTGAATTTTTTTTAGAAAAGAACACTCAGATATATAATTTTATTTTTTGTGATCCGCCATTTAAAATGGAGGAGCCATTAAGTATTTTGAAAATAATTGCCGGCAGAAGCCTGATGGATAAAGATTCTTTGTTAATCTTTAGAAGCGAAGGGAAGAACAAATTCACTTTCCCGGACTTTGAGGTGGTTTTAGAAAAAACTTTTGGAAGAAATATCGTTTATTTTTTGAGAAAATTATGAAACTCGCAATTTATCCCGGTACATTCGATCCCATTACAAACGGTCACATTGATGTTCTGGAGAGATCGCTTGAAATTTTTGATGAGGTAATTGTTGCCATTGCCGTAAACTCATCGAAGAAACCGCTGTTTTCAAAAGAGGAGAGGCTGGATATACTGGCAGAAGTATTGAAGAAGTATGAGAGGGTAAAGATCGATAGCTTTGATACGCTTTTGATGCATTATGCACAAGAGAAAAAGGCTACCTCAATTATCCGTGGTTTGCGCGCGGTTTCAGATTTTGAATATGAGTTCCAAATGGCATTGATGAACAGGAAAATTTACCCAAACGCCTCCACGGTTTTCCTTATGCCGCATGAGAAATACTCTTTTCTTAATTCCACCCTTATTCGTGAAGTTTCAAGATTGAAAGGCGATGTTACTCAGTTTGTTCCTGACTATGTTAAAAAGAAATTAGACGAAAAATTTAGTCTTTGACATACGCTTTTTCAACACAACAACATATTATTTTCCAATTCGACTGAGGTGGTATTTACTCTGCTGAAGCGGAAAATCTATATTTGTTGCTATCCTTTTTTTAGACTTTTACATTTCAAAAAAAATAACCAAATTAAAAGATATTTTTAAAAAATAACTTATTGGATAATTTATGCTGGCAAATAGGGTAAAAATATTAGCTGATTCGAAAACCTTGCTGATGGCTAATAAAGCTAGGGCGCTTAGAGCCGATGGAGTAAAAGTTTATGATTTCACAATTGGTGAACCTGACTACCCAACTCCGGATAATATAAAACAATATGCAAAAAAAGCGATAGATAATAATATTACAAAATATTCCTCAAATGAGGGCTCAATAAATCTGAGAAAAGCGATAAAAGATTATATTAAACACGAATTTAATCTTGATTACGATTTATCCGAAATAATCGTCTCCACCGGAGCGAAGCAATCAATATTTAATGCTGTCCTCTCTATAATTGATCCTGGTGACGAAGTAATTATACCGGCTCCCTATTATGTTTCATATCCCGAGATTGTCTCATTGGCTCAGGGTAAACAGGTAATTATAAATACATCCGAAAAAAACGGATATAAAATCAAACCGGAAGATTTAGAGAAAGCCATAACATCGAAAACAAAATTATTCATTCTGAATAATCCCTGCAATCCAACCGGAGCAGCCTATACTAAATCAGAACTGATGGGCTTGGCAGAAGTATTAAGAAATAAAAATATTTTTATTCTCTCCGATGAAATTTATTATAAGTTAGTATATGATGGATTGGAATTCGCAAGTTTTGCCTCTTTAGGAGAAGATATTAAGAAAAGAACGATTATCATTAATGGAGTCTCTAAAACTTATTCTATGACCGGATGGAGAATTGGTTTTGGAGCTGCCGAGAGAGAAATTATTCAGGCAATGAATAAAATTCAGAGCCATTCGACTTCGGGTGCCTGTTCTGTCTCTCAGGAAGCCGCCTTTGAAGCTTATGTGGGTGATCAAAATGAAGCCATAAAAATGGTTAAAGAATTTCAGAACAGAAGGGATTATCTTTATGAAAGTATGTTAGCCATTAGGGGTATTACATGCCAAAAAGCATTAGGAGCCTTTTATTTGTTTCCGGATATTTCCTATTTTTTTAAATATTCCTACAAAGGCAAACCAATAAGTAATTCCGATGACTTTGCCGAATTCCTATTGGACTATGCCCACGTTGCAGTGGTTCCCGGGGGAGCTTCGGGTTATGATAATTGTATAAGATTGTCGTATGCTACCTCGATTGAAAATATTAAATCCGGCGCTGAAAAGATATTTGATGCGTTAAAGTATCTGAGTGAAAAATGATATTTTATGATTATTTGAATTTTAAAACTTATAAATAAAAAGAAAGGTTGAATGATGGAAAAAACATTGGCAATTATAAAACCTGATGCAGTATCAGCAGGAAATATCGGAAAGATTATTGAAAGAATTGAAGGTCAAGGAATGAGTGTGCTGGCAATGAAAATGCTGCATTTAGATTCCAAAAAGGCGGAAGGATTTTATTACGTGCACAAAGGAAAACCATTCTTTAATACATTAATTGATTTCATGACCTCGGGTCCGGTTGTTGTTCTCGTTCTAAGCGGGCAGAGCGCAGTGACCTCATGGAGAAAACTGATGGGCTCAACAAATCCGGCAAATGCAGATGCCGGTACTATCCGGAAAGATTTTGCTTCCTCAATAGAAAAGAATGCTGTCCATGGTTCTGATTCACCGGAATCTGCATCATATGAAATTGGTTATTTTTTCGCCGCTTCTGAAATTTGTGTCATTGATAAGCAAATTGTGGATAAATCGGGAAGTAAATAAATGGAAAACTCTAAAGAAACATTATCGTTTATTTACAGAAATGCTAAAGCGTATAAGCAGTCTTTAATCCTTCTATCTGCTAATGAGCTTGGAGTATTTGAAGCCCTGCATGGTAATAGGGCATCTGCCGGTAACTTAGCAAAAAAAATAAAATCGAATACCCGCGCCCTTACCTTATTGCTCAATGCGCTGGTTAGTATTGGATTTCTCAGGAAGTCAGGAGAATATTATTCAAATATTAAGGATTTTGAGGATTATTTAATACAGGGAGGTAAACATTATATCGGAAGCAGTTTGAAACATGATTTTAATCTCGTAAGTTCATGGAAAGAAATTCCTGCTGTTGTAAAAAGCGGAAGACCTGCCAGTACAGAGAGAAGAACAAAGAAAGAACAGGAAAACTTTATTCTGGCAATGGCAAATTCTTCTGAACTAAGGATTGAAGACTTTTTTGATAATGTTGATTTCAATAGCTGCAAAAAATTCATGGATGTAGGAGGCGGACCAGGTACTTTTTGTCTGAACGCTGTTAAAAGGAACCCAGAGATAACGGCATTCAATTTTGATCTTCCGGAGACGAATGTGATAGCCCGTAAATATCTGAATTCATTCAAGGAGAAAAGCAGAATTAAACTGGTAAATGGCGATTATTTCAAGGATGATTTCGGAAAGGATTTTGATATTATTTTGTTGTCTAATATAATTCATAGTCTGGGTGAAAAAGATATTGTGAAGCTTTTTAAAAAATCCTTTAAATCAATTTCTTCCGGAGGAAAACTTATAATTAAAGATTTTTATATTGCTGATAACAGAATCGAACCTATTAGACCGGTTCTTTTTGCAATAAATATGCTGGTAAATACCAAAGAAGGATGCGCTTATTCTGTAAAAGATACTTCGCGCTGGCTAAAAACCGCCGGATTTACCAGAACAAAATATTTTTATGTTAATGACGAAGTTGAATTCATAGAAGCATATAAATAGCAGGAGGTATCATGGAAATTAAAATAGTGAAAATCGAAAAACCCGATGATCTTAATTTTATACTTGGACAATCCCATTTTATTAAAACGGTGGAGGATGTTCACGAGGCGATAGTTCAGACCGCTCCAAATATGAAGTTTGGTATTGCGTTCTGCGAGGCCTCGGGACCATGTCTTGTAAGGTTTTCCGGAAATGATGCAAAATTGATTGAACTAGCTAAAACTAACGCATATAATCTATCGACAGGCCATTCATTCATTATTTTTATGGAAAACGGATTTCCTGTTAATATTCTGAACAGTATAAAAAATATTCCGGTTGTCTGCCGGATATTCTGCGCCTCAGCAAACCCAACCCAAGTAATTATTGCTGAATCGGATGGAGGCAGAGGAATTATGGGTATTATCGATGGCGAAAAATCAAAAGGTATAGAAAGCGATTCCGATATCCAGGCAAGAAAAGCATTTTTGCGGAAAATAGGCTACAAATTCTAAAAATAAAAAATTATTATTATTTTTTTCTCAAAAAACGCTACTGACATGACGCTGTCAGTAGCGTTTTTGTATATTTGTATCAGTTAAACAAGTAGACAAATGTATAAAGAGAAAAAAAGATGTTAAGTGATAAAGAAAAAAAACTGCTATCCTTCATAATATCAGAAATGGAAGGAAAAGGATATCCGCCTACCATACGCGAAATGATGGATGTAATTGGCGTTAAATCATTGCGCGGAGTTACTTATCATCTGGAAGAGCTGCAGAAGAAGAGTTATATCCATCGTGAAAGGCTTTCCAGAAGTATTACGATTCTTCCGCGCGCATTTTCATTTAGTAATGAATTGAGCATCAGGAACTCCAATTCAGAGACCACTATTCCTGTTCTGGGAAAAATAGCTGCAGGCAACCCAATATTTGCGCAGGAAGAATTTTCAGATTTTGTTACCATTCCTTCTACGATAACCAAAAACGGAAAAAATCATTATGCGCTTCGCATCAGCGGAGATAGTATGACAGGCGACCACATTCTCAATAAAGATATTGTTATAATACGCCGGCAGAACTTTGCCGCTAATGGAGAGATAGTTGTTGCCATAATTAATGAGGAGGCGACAATAAAACGTTTTTTCAAAGAATCGGGTTATTACAGGTTGCAGCCTTCAAATCCGGATTATGAACCGATATTGACAAAAGAATTAACTATCGGTGGTGTAATGGTTGGATTAATAAGAAATTTTATAAACTGATAATAAATGGAGGACGATATGTCTAATATAGTTGTTTTTGTAAATTACGAAATTAAACCGGAATTCAGAAGTGAATACTTATCCATAATGAAAGAACTTAAGGTAACAGTGATGGCGCATACCGATATTTCTTACAGCGTTTTTGAAAGCAATGAGAAATCAAATTGTTTCAGCGAAGTATTCCAGTGCCCGACCAGATATTCATTCAATGCGTTTAATCAATTGGCTGAAACCTCTTCTAGGGTAAATTTTTTGCTTCGTGAAGTAGACAAATGTATACTTAATTACTCTCATTTGCCAAAAGAATCAGAATCACGTGCTGCTTAAAACAAAATTTTTGATGAAAAAGAAAATGAAAATGACTTTGCCGAGTTGGCTAAAAAGAGGGCTGATATATTTCCAAAGGAAATATCTATATCGAAGTTTGTAAAGTTCAGTCCTGTTCCGATAGTGAGTCTTGAGGGCATATATCCGAAGCTATACCCGGCTCTTAGTGGAAGCCATTTCACTGGAAGAAGTGATAAACTAATGCCATACTGGTTAATTGATTCGGATAGAAAATATTCGGTATTTACTGTTGAGCTGTATTCGAAGCAAAGCGCGATAGGGAACGAATTAATATCCTGGAAGTATTCCGATTTATCAAGATTTATTGTTATACCGGCATGAAGGGTATAAGGTAAATTGATTTTTTTCTTTGAAATCTGGCTTTTATGGTTCTCGATTAAGTCTTCAAATGGTTTATACTCATTTTCATCGGATATATTTTTTATGATGCCTGAAGTATCAAGATTGATTTCAAAAAGGTTCTTTTTCCATATCATGTAACCGAAATCGATTAGGCTTATCCCTAAAGAAACCAGTTCATTTGGAATGTACGAAAATCCAACGTCAAATGATTGTCCCTGTCCGGAATTCTCAAATACTTTATAGTTGTTACCCTCCTTAAAAAAATCAGAATATGAGTATAATGCTCTCAATTTAATTCTTCCGTTAAGAGATGTATCGGTGGTTATGAAATCTGCTTCAGTATCATTCATACTGAACATTGCCTGTCCGGTCAAATATTTCAAATTTATACCGAATGCGGCTCTGGCTTTCCCGCTTTTAATAAATTGAAATCCATAACCTATACCATACTCCCTAACCCAGTATCCGCTTCCTTTAAAATCGCTGAAGTTATATTTTTCGTTCAGTGTATTTCCAAAGAGTAAAAGTTTAAAAGCATCTTTAGCGATATTCATTTGGCTGAAAATCCGTTCCCTTATCGAAAAACCAAAACCGCCGGAAATCTCTTTGTAATTAATAGCAATATTTAAAATATCAAAGCTTGTCGATGAAATTACTCTTCCGGGATTGGTACCATCAAATTGCGATAAGATATCATTTTTATCCAAAGCTGATAAATATTTAGGGTTTCCATTACCATCGCCAGTAAAATATTTCTTGTAGGTCTCATAATTAAAAACATTATTCTGAAAATCAATAGCCAGTATAGGAAGAAAAGAAATTTCCCATGTTTTTCTATCGAAAAATGATAAATTTGCAGGATTGATATGCAAAGTCTCAATTCCTCTTGAAAATGATACACCATTACCGGCAAGGGCATTATTCTTTGCGGAATTCAAATTTTGCTGACCATATGCTATACTGCAATGAATCAATATAAAGAACAACGTCAAAGTTTTTATCATATTTTGATCATTCTGATTTAATTCTATAGCCAAATTCTGTGATTAAATTAAGTTTTATTCTATCATCACGTTTTAAAAATGAAGGTGAGCCTGAAGAAGTATTAAGCAATACATCCATTACGCATTTTTTTGCGTTTATTAAAAAGTTTATATCATCTTTACTTAATTCTTCGGTAATGATTGATTCGGTACTTTTTGTTGAATAACCGGTACTATTTTTATCAGATGATGATATTCTATAGCCGGATATTCCTGCGCTGTTTCTCGGAAGTGTGAGGCTCTTTCTATTTGTGCTGTCAGAAAATATAAGTTTTAAAATTCCCTCCGCCGGAATACCGTTAAGAGCTTTGATGGTTAGTTTTCCATAATTCAGATTCTGTAATTCGTCTTTATCAGATTGGGAAATATCAATATCCACAGAATCCCGGTATGAAAGATTCGAAATTGAAAAATGAAGTGGAATACGAAGTTCTACGTAACCGCTAATTGTATCCTTATTAGAAAAAATATAGTTTTGATTATTGGTTGTCAAATCAATCTTAGTATTATAATTAAATCTATCGGGCAGAGAATTTGTGATTGTAAATTTATTAATAAAACCTGTAAATTCTTTAGTATCGATATCAATCTTTGTCTTACCCAGTGGAGAGACAGCAGCATCATTAATTGTCATTGATTCCGTTCTGTTTAATGTTTCGTTATATCCTGATAGAACGTTTTCCTTCATAAGGAAGGGGAGACCGCTGCCGTTCATAACGTAGAGTGAGGCATAAACCTCCTGAAGCATAATATTACCATTAAAATATTTGTCAATATCTTCTTTTGGTAGTGTAAAAGATTGTTTTATATCTCCTGAAATATGACCTGAAAATGATTCCAATTCAATATCCTTCATTTCCAGAAGATAGGATATCGAATCTGAGGCGTTAATTTTTACAAAATTATTATTAGTCGAGTTCAGAACAAAAAGGTTATTAAAATTAATATCAGAATAATTTTTTGGTTTGAGTGAATAGCCGGAAATATAATAGTCCTTTGAAACCATACCCTTTGCCGGTACTGAAAGATCACCGGTTGAAAAAACATAAGAGTTGTTTGTTAATTCGGGCAGTTGTGATTTTAGTTTCCCACTGAGGGCAGAATGATTAAACAGGCTAATTCCCAATTTGCCGTTCTTAATTTTTGCCTCATTGATCTGGATTTGGTTTCCCCAATTAGCCAAAGACCCGGAAACTGTAAAATTAAAATTTTGTTCGTCAAAACTGGCTTCTGCCGATTGTATGTTGATATTTTCAGGATTGAAGGTTATCCTTAAAAAATTATTTGCTGTAATCATAACTGGAAGTTCATTACTGCCGGGTGAAGACAACGATAAACTCAATTTCAATGAGTTATAGACTTCTTTTGCAGAAATTTTCTCGATAAGAGTAACCGATGAGTTTTTTGCTATGGAAATGTAATCTTTTTTTATTATTTCCGAAATCTTGCCGGTTAGGTTATTTGTCAGTGTAACATTGCTCAAAATGAGATCAATCGGAAATCCATTTGTTATTTCGATTTTGAGATCTGATTCCTTAATTGAAATATAATAGAAACTGCTCAATACTATTTCCTTCGAAGAGCTTATGCCCGCAAATGGAGGAATAACTGTTGATACATTAAGCGGAAAAGTAGGAAGGTAATCAATTATTTTGCTTTCAAATGATAGGTTCTCTTTTAATGAGAAGTCGAAATCGGATATGGTTATTTTACCTTTAACCTGTGAGGAATTTAATTCAATATATTCCGGATTGTTGATACTGATCGGGTTAATGCTTAGATTATTGCGGTAGAAAATTTGAGAATCTTTTGCCGGATCAAAAAATAGTTTAGAATCTTCCATTTTATCAGTCAATTCACCGAGAGTATACTCTTTGACTAATGGAATAGTAAGAGCTACATCCCACTCGGGTAAAATTGGTTCCTGTAATTCGGCAAAACAGGATAACTCTAAAACCGCAATGGTGAAAGCCAATAATAATGAAAAATATTTTTTTGTTTTTCTCATCAAGAATCCATATATTTAATCTTGTAATTTAATAAATTGCTGCTATAATGTCAAAAAATCTTTTCAGAACTAGATATTTTATTTGATTATTTTTACATTTCAGCAGTTTGTTTTTTAATTATTAAGAGGAAAGCAGATGATTATTTCGTTAGATTCCCGCATGGGGATAATTTCCAGAACCGGCTCCGGTGAATGGATATCCAAACTTCTTGATGCCGTATTTGAACACTCTAAAACCGCTATTGAGCTGTATGATTTTGATGGAACACTAATTGATATCAATCCGGCTAGTTTGGCCATTTTTGGTATTGATGGTAAAAAAGAAATTGAGAGTTTTAATTTTTTTGATGATCCCAATATCACGGAATTACGCAAAAAGGATATATTTGAAGGTAAAATCGTTAAGTATGGTACCGTGATCGATTTTGATGCTGTTAAAAAAAGCAATCTTTTTTCAACAAACAAATCCGGGAAAGTATCCTTGTCAGTTACAATAATTCCAATTCTCAATGAGGAAAATCAATTATTCAGAATATTATTTTTGGGTGAAGAGCAATTAGATTGTTTGGATGTTTAAAAGAGTTTTCTTTTTTTAAGAAAATCATACGCCTCAGTTATATCTTTAGTCATAGATAGCGCCAATTCCTGAAGTTCTTTACCTAATGAGGCAACTTTATCGGGATGATATAATTTCAATTTTTTCTTATAAGCTGATTTTATTTCGCTCAATGTTGATGATGAGGCAACATCAAGAAGATTGCGGTAGTACTTCTCATTTTTTAACGGCGTAGGTCTTTGAGATTGGGGAGGCTCTGTTTTACATTTAGCATCGACAAAACTGATGAACTTTTCAATTTCAACACAATCAGGAGAATAAAGGCTCTTATCAGAGCTGATTTCGTAATTTTCAAACCGCCATTTTCCGGATTCGACGTAATCCCTGAAAGGATTTCCATTCAGTCCGCCAGGTATATTTATATAGTGATATGTATTTCCGGAATTCTTCAAATGCACATATATTTCAATGCCGCGTAAAAATGTTCTAGCTCGTTTAGGTTCAGTTGGTTCTGTTTTCTGAGTCCGCTTAGAGTGTTCCAACAGCATATTCTCAAATAACTCAGTTGCCATCTCAGGATCTTCTTTTTGGAGCAATTTTATTTCATCAGCCGCGCAAATAAAATTACCTGCCTTGATTAAGAATCTTGTGAGAGTGCATTTGATATTTTTATCACACAAATTATCAGGAATCTGTTGAAGTATTTCTATTGCTTTTTCGATTGTATTCGTTTTTTCATAACAAATAGCAAGATTAAGTATATTATCAGTTTTATCAGAATCCAGCTCAATTGCCATATTGTAATATTCAATAGCTTTTTGATAATTACCGGAGTAGAAATATGCGCCTCCTAATGATGCGGCAATTTCATCAGAATTGGGATTTCTCAAGTGAATGGATTCCAAAACAGCAATTGCCTCCCTGTATTTTCCTGTCTCTACATAACATAGTCCTAAAACCAGATTATATTTTATATCCAAAGGGAAGTATCGGAGTAAATGGTTAAGGTATTTTATGGCTTCAGTATAACACTGTTCTATAATATAAAAGTTGCTCAACTGCATCATGGATTCTATATCGTTTGGAACGATGTTAAGAATTCCTCTATAAATTTCTACTGCTTCGGTTATTAATCCCGCTTGGCGGAGATGAAGAGCCAATTTTTTATGGACATTTATATCGAATTGTTTATTGGAAATATATTTTTGGAGAATTCTGATTGAATACTCCTGGTTTCCAATCTGTGAGTATGAGTCAGAAAGAAGGCAAATAAAAGAAGGATTTTCGAAACATTGGGCTGCATATTTTTCAAATTGCAGGATTGCTCCGGAATAGTTGCCAACCCTAAAATTGTCAACTCCGGACTTAAGCATTAATGAGGATTCATCAAATTGATCGGGAAGAGAACAATAAATTTTATTTTTATCTGAATCCGATAATTTGTCAAATTCTCTAATCTTTTCTTCTAAAAATCTAAAATTTCTTTTACCAAGCATACCCGATACACTTTTTATGAATTTATTATATTGTATTATCGGTCAAACCGTAAGATGCTAAATCATTAATAGTATAAAAACTTAATCCCTGTTCAAATTTTAAAAATCCTTAAGCAAAGAACAGGGATTATTAATATTTCTGCTATATAGCAGGGAAGTCAACTTCTTTCCACCAATTAAGGTCTAGGGTTGAAAATAAGCAATCCTTGCTGCTTATTTCGTCGACGTATGACTGATCCTGTTCGTTCAGCTCCCCAAATGCAGCTAACTTATCCGCTAAATCAAGAAGCTTATTAAATTCTTCATGATGGTTGGTAATTCTTGTTTCCGCATATTCCTTTGCGGAGATTGTTGAGATCAAAAATTGCCAATCTGATGCCTGAAGAAGTAATAATTCGCGGGCTGCCTGCTTCAAAATTTTATGTAGATACTCATTATTCAGGTCAATATATCTTTTAACGGTTTCCTGCATTCGTATTTCGTCTTTATATATGTGCTTCCATGTCCATTCGGTCTGTTTGTTGAGCCAAATGTAATGATGGCCGCCCTCACCCCACGAACCCTCGGGAATGCTTATCACGCGTGAAGGATTCATTTCCTCCAGCGCCTCTTTCCCGTTCGTGAGTTTTATGGTATCCGATTCACAAAGATTTTTTAACACCTGTTTTAAAAATCGTGGTCCTTCAAACCACCAGTGTCCAAATAGCTCGGTATCAAATGGAGCAACGACAATACCTTCTTTGCCGGAACTGTTTTTATATTCCAATAATGTATCGTAAATCATGTTTGTAAAATGATGGGCATGACCTTCGATCTGCTTATCTGTAACATCCGGATTATACTCTTTTTTCTCAGCGAGGTCAATCTTTGCTCCTGTTACTCTCCAGTACCTGAGTCCGCTCATAAAATGCTTCTTATGAAAATCCAAGTATAGACCATCGCCGGGATATCCATGTTCACCGCTCCATACTTGCAGACTTGTCATCGGATCACGCGTGAAGATTGCCACCGGTTTTTTCTCCGGACGTCCTGTAGACTCGACTAAATAAATTTCGTATGGCGATTTTTCAAAATCCAGAGGTTTTTCTTCAAATTGTTCGCTATATTGATTCCAGAGCATTCTTAGCCCGTCAAATCGGTCTAGATAAACGCCCTGTGCCTTGCCTCCCATAGTGAGGGAAGAATCAACAATAAAATATTGTATTCCATTTTCTGAAAGATACTCTTCAACACCTTTTCTGGAATATTCAGTTTTCAAAAAATCGGTCTCAACCGGGGATTTCCATTTATAAGCCGGTCTATAAGCGCATTCTGGTATCCAGATTCCGGCAGGTTTTTTACCAAAATGATGGAGGTGGGTTGCAACTGCTGTCTTAACCTGCGCCTGAATACTAACATCCTGGCTTAATAGCGGAAAATATCCATGCGTTGCGCCGCATGTTATTATATCCAAATAACCATCATCCGATAATTTCTTGAATGCACTAACCAAATCCTGATTATATTTGCCCTCAAAATCATTTTTGATTGAATTGTAATAATTCTCCCAAAAAAGCGCGAGTTTGAGCATGCTTTTCTCGCCGGTTTTTTTGAAGTATATCTGATCCTTCTGAGCGGCATCAATCTTTGATTGTAGAAATGAGCGGAATTCATCTTTAAAAAAAGGATCCGCCAACTGTTCGGTTAAAACGGGTGTTATTCCTATTGAAAGCTTAGGATGGTAACCTTCTGAAACAAGTTCATTCAGGGCGTTCAGAATTGGAATGTAGGTTTCGCTGGCGGCTTCGTTCAACCAATCCATTCCATGCGGCCATTTACCGTGCTGGAGCACATAGGGTAAATGGGAGTGCAGAATAAAAGTAAATCTTCCAATTTGACTCATAATTTCCTCTTTCTATTTAAGGCTCGCAGGCAAAATAATACAATAAGATCGAAAAAAAAAAACGTATTATCAATGGAATTTTGGGGGATCCGGAAATTGGTTTCCGATTCCTTCAGTAACGTCTCCCATTAACTTGATTTCTCCGAATTTTGATTCGTATTTTTGGATATTATCCTTTAATGCCGATACCAAGAGTTTTGCATGTTGTGGTGTCATTATCACTCTTGAAAATACCTTTGCTTTTGGAACTCCCGGTAATATTCTTGTGAAATCGATGATAAATTCCGCAGGGGAGTGGGTGATGATTGCCAAATTCGAATAGATACCTTCGGCTTCCTTTTCTCCGAGTTCTATGTTAACCTGCTGCTGCTGTGGATTGTTTTGATCTTCCATGGTTCCCTCGTTTAAAATTTCGTAAGTATAAAAATAAAGCCTATAGGTTTAACAAGCGCTTCACCTATAGGCTGAATTATTTTTTGCTATAAGTTAAGCTTATTTCTTTTTCCTCAACTCATCTGCTTTATCAAATGCTTTTGTTGCATCATTAGATTTGTTAAGGTTTAAACAGAGCTTTGCAAATGTTTCCCAATATGAAGGGCTGTCGCCATTTGTGGCTTCAAGACCTTTCATTTTTTCGTATAATTTTTCGAGTTCAGGTTTCATCTGGAAAATGGCGAATAAATTTCTTGATATATCTAGATAATCAATATTATCAGGTTTAAGTTCGCTAAGTCTTTGAATGAAAGGGAGTCCCTGTCTTAAAATAGCTAAATAAGTAGTATCTTCTTTTTCTAAAGTTGATTTCTCATCCTTTGTTCTGATAGCCCAGTTGTTATAAACTGCATAAAGGTTATAAAGAACGTTAACATCGTTAGGATCAATTTCAACAACTTTTTTGAAATGTTCGATAGCAGGTGCATATTGTTTACCATTCAAATAAAGAATTCCTAAATTGAATTGGAATGTTTTATTTGTAGGATCGGCTTTTGCCAGTTTTTCGTAGTTGGCGATAGCTACATCAAGTTTATTTGTAATTGTGTATAAGTTTGTCATCGCCTGGAGTATGTCGGATTTGGCAGAATCAGGTGCAGAATCATGAGCTTTTTGATAATAACCAATTGCAGTGGAATACTCTTTTGATGCTGCATAGTATTCGGTCGAATCAATATTTAACTCAAATGCAGGATCATATTTTTTTGAATCGACTAAATCTTTATCAAAGAAAATATGGAGGTTGTATGCATTGTATACCCATTCCTCCTTTGGTTCCGGAGTCGTAGGTTTTTTCTTGCCTTTCTTAGGAGGTTCTGGTTTGTTTATCTGGTCAGGTTCGCCAAGTGTTCTTCTGACGGTCTCTTTGGAAAGCTTTTTATCAATTGATTCCAATTTGAATTTGGTCTCAATTTTGTCTTTGTTCTCACTGTCGAATTTTGTTTTATGGCTGTTGCCTTTTTCAACAAAGCCATCGCCTAATCTTACCATAGCAGTAAGATCATTTTTCTTTTCCGCAAGGAAGGTATATGGCATTATTGCTCCATCCGGATCGCCTTTGCTGACGTAAGTGGCTGCAAGGTTCCAATATGTGGCTGCGCTATCAGGCTGAATAGTAATGGCATCTTTGAAATATTTAATTGCCAAGTCATAGGCTTCAGCCGTATTTTCTTCTTTGGCTTTATTAAATTGTCCAACACCTTTATTAAATGCGTCCGCCCAATAATATTTCATTCTGTCGTCAATATCTTTTTTGAAAGCGTTTGGGTCTAATTCACGTACTTTTGTGAAGGCTTCCACCATCCCTGCGTAGTTGTTCTTTTCGGCTCTTAACCAGCCGGCATAATACCAACCCTCGGTACTCTTCGGGTTATTTTTTACTTCCTTCTCTGCGCTGGTTAATGCAGCATCATAATTCTTTTGTTGAACATAAAGTCTGGTGCTGGTAAGCTCAGGAGAAGAACACTGAAATCCTAAAGAAAAAAAGATAATAATAAAACCAATTATTGATGTGATGATCACACGTTTCATTGCAATATAGCTCCTTATTGAAAAATAAATTTTTAATCCGTTAATATAATAATTATTAGTATCATAATCAAGACTCAAATCAAAAAAATGTTTCAAAGGTCCGAATTCATCGGATCGATTTATAATCTGGATCCTGTTTTAAAGCGATTTTCTGATTATATCTATTCCTTCGTCAATTTCTTCTTTTGTTATGTTCAGAGCAGGGCGGAACCGTACAGCGCACTCTCCGCAGCAAAGAATAATCAATCCATTATCATAACATTTTTTCCTAAAAATATCTTTTTCTTCTGAAGTGCTAAAATCAAAAGCACACATAAGCCCTAATCCTCTCGCGTTTTTAACTTTATTAGGGAATTCGTTCTGAAGCTCAATGAGCTTATTTAAAAGGTAAGCGCCGGTAACTGAAGCAGATTGGACAAGGTTTTCCTCCTCGATAACTTCAAGATATTTTTCAAATCTGACCATATCAGTAAGGTTGCCACCCCATGTCGAATTAATTCTGCTCGAGACGTGAAATACATTATCTTCAATCTCATCAATTTTATCGGAAACTAAAAAACCGCAAACCTGGGATTTCTTGCCGAAGGAGAAGATATCAGGTTTTACAAAATGCTCGTAAGCCCACATCTTTCCTGTCAGACCGATACCGGTTTGGACTTCGTCGAACATTAGGAGAATATCATTCTCATCGCACAAAGTGCGTAATTCAATGAAAAATTCTTTCCTGAAATGGTTATCGCCACCTTCTCCCTGAATCGGCTCGATAATCATAACCGCAATATCATCAGGATTATCTATAATTGCCTGTTTTATTTCTGCAACCGCTATTCGTTCCAATTGCTTTACTTTTTCAATATTCATCTCATCCACAGGGAATTCTATAATTGGAGCGGTAATTCTCGGCCATTTGAATTTTGGAAAATACTGTGTCTTTACAGGGTTTGTATTCGTAAGAGATAGAGTGTAACCGCTTCTGCCGTGAAATGCTTTTGTGAAATGGATGACCTGATTGCCTTTTTCTTCTTTATAACCTTTTTTAAAGTTCTTCCTGATTTTCCAATCAAAGGCTGTTTTTAAACCATTTTCATTTCCGAGCGTTCCTCCGTCGATAAGGAAAAGATACTTCATGAAATCAGGAATTGCGATCCGTGAAAAAGTTTCGACAAATTCTGCCATCTCTACTGTATACACATCGGAATTTGTGGGTTTGTTAATAGATACATTTAATAGTTTTTCTTTAAATTCTTCGGTTAATAATTTTGGATGATTCAAGCCGATTGGGGAGGATGCGAAAAAAGTAAAAAAATCGATGAAATAACGGTTGTTTCTTGAATCAAATATTTTTGATCCTTTGCTCCGAACCATATCTGCAACTAAATCGAAACCATCAACTAACATGTGTTTTGATAGACATTCATGTACTTGATCGGGTTCTATTTTTACCGGAGTCCAACTTTTTACTGATGATGTAATAAGCATTTCAATACTCCTTTTAGTTTTCATATTATATTCTTTACAGAGTTTAGATAATAAAAACTAATTAGGAACCCGTCCGGATAGCATAATGAATTCTATTAATTTCATATAGACATGTTTTGCCGAGAGCCATGATCCGCCTCTGATTGTACCGGTCGGCATATTTTTTGTTGGATGTAATGTTGATCGTTTCATATTTTAAACGACTTTCTTTTAAGATACCTCTTTTTTATCAAAATATCAAGAAAACTTTTAAAAAATAAGGTTTTATAATTTTAATTTAAACCCTTGAAAATAAATAATTATTTTTGTATTTTGAGAAAAATAAATATTGAGGAGATTATGAAAAATTTTTTACTGCTTGTTACTATTATATTATACGTATGTTCTTCACTAGCTCAGAGTAATACCGAGAGAATTTTTGTCTCTCTTCAGGGAAATGATTTCTGGTCAGGTAAATTGGAGTCTCCTGATAATGAAAAAAAAGATGGACCATTCAAAACCATTTTGCGTGCAAAAGAAGAGGTTCGTAATCTAAAAAATAAGATCACCAGCGGAAAGATTGAGATAATTTTTAAAGCCGGTGAATATTTAATTGATACTCCAATCTCTTTTGATGAAATGGATGGCTCTAAAAACGGAGTATCAATAATCTACCGCGCAAACGATAATGAGAAAGTTACTTTTACAGGCGCTATAGGTATCTCCGGATTTACCAAATTAAAGGATGAGTCTATTCTATCCAGAATCCAGAAGAAAATCAGGGATAAGATGGTTGAGCTGAATTTAAAAACCTTAGGTATCACTGATTATGGCAGATTGAAGCCGCAGGGCTTTGGAAGGATCCCAAAAAAGCCTTTGCAGATGGAATTATTTTATAATAACAAACCAATGCTTCTTGCTCAATACCCAAACAAAGAATGGCTCACAATAGCTCAGGTGCCTCAATCCGGAGATGAATTGAAAAATAAAGGTCATGAGCCGACATTAAGATATGGTGTTCCGGTTGGAAGACATTACGGATATTTTAAAATTGATGACAACCGTCCACAAAGCTGGAAAGAAAGTGATGACGTTTGGATGCATGGTTATTGGACATGGGATTGGGCAGATGCATATGACAAGGTGAAAAGTTTTGATAAAAAGAAAAATCTTGTTGTTGTCGATACTCCATATAGCCACTATGGATATACCCAGGGTCAGAGATTTAGATTTATAAACATCCTTGAAGAAATAGATTCTCCCGGCGAATATTATATTGATAGAAATTCAGGTAAGTTATATTTCTATCCTCCTTCAGATATCAAGACAGGAAAGGCTTATGTAACAGCGCTGAATGACTGGATGCTGTCATTCAATAATTCATCAAATATTTCTTTCCAAAATATTACCTTTGAATGTTCCAGAGCTGGCGCAGTAAAGATTAGGGATGGAAAGAATATAAACTTCTCCGGCTGCATTTTTAGGAATTTTGGCAATGAACCGATAGTGATGGAAGGGGGATTTAACAACGGAATAGCCAGCTGTGATATTTATGATAATGCAGCTGGTGGAATTACTATCGAGGCAGGCGATAGAATAACCCTCACTCCGGCAGGGAACTATGTAGATAATTGTACTTTCCATGACTTTGGAAGAGTATTCAGAACTTATGCACCCGCTATCAGTTTAAATGGTGTCGGCAATAGGGCTTCACATAATCATATTTATGATGCTCCTCATATGGGAATTTATTTCATTGGTAATGATCATATTATTGAATACAACGAAATAAACCACATTGCCAAAGAGACAGGCGATGTCGGTGCTATTTATACCGGAAGAGATTATACCAGTAGAGGAACAATTATCAGACATAACTATCTACACGAACTTCATGGACCGGGGTTATGCGGTGTAATGGGTGTTTATCTTGATGATTTTTCCAGTGGTATTACTATTTTTGGAAATATTTTTTATAAAGCGGGTCATTCTGTCATGCTTGGCGGTGGAAGAGATCATACAATAGAAAATAATATTTTTGTAGATTGCGATCCTTCGGTTTTCATTGATGGGAGGGGGATGTTCAGAAACGTTGAATATTTCGATGGAAGATATAACGCTCTTTGGGATAAAGTAAAAATGTATAAAATAACCGAACCGCCATATAGTGAAAAATATCCCCAGCTGAAAAATCTGCTTGATGACCAGCCGGCAATTCCAAAATATAATAAAATATTGAATAATGTTTCGTTTGGCGGAAGATTTCTTGATCTTTTTTCGGGTTTGGATTATTCGCTTATTACAATTAAGAATAATCTGATTGCCGATCCAATAATTTTGCGAAGAAGTGAAAGATCGGATATTGAAACCGATAAATTTACAAACTATGATATTACCGATCTGGAAATTGTTTACAAATTTTCAACGGGCGGAAATATAGTTATAAAAGATGATCCGGGTTTTGAAAATACCGGAGCAAAAGATTTCCGTCTCAAGAAGAATTCCAAGGCTTTTGAAATGGGTTTCAAAGAAATTCCGGTCTCGAATATCGGAGTGTATAAAAATGAATTCAGAAAATGATCTTTTTCCGGCTCCGGTTTTATATTAGGCAGGACTTGGAAAACTGTATAAAATTTGGTATATTCCATAAAAAACGTAATAAATGAAGATACTTATTGTTGACGATTTAGCTGAAAACCTTGACCTCCTGGAGGATATTTTTAATACTTACAACTATGCTACTATCAGGGCGGTGGATGGTTTGGAAGCATTGGAAAAATTGAAGGAGTCTGAGATTGGTCTTATTATTTCGGATATTCTAATGCCTAAAATGGATGGCTTTAAACTATGCATTGAGGTTAAGAAAAATCCGGAATTAAAGAATATACCGTTTATCTTTTATACAGCCCATTACTACGATCCGGAAGACAAGGAGTATGCTTATAAAATCGGCGCTGAAAGGTATTTTGTAAAACCGGTTGATATCTCGGTTTTGATGGAGAGTGTTAACCAGCTTTTTATCCGCCATAAAGTCAGCTCAAAGAAGAAAAACGAAGAATCTATCAGCTTGTCAGATGATCATGAGCTCAATATCACCATTACCGAATATAATAAATTGAAGAGCGAAATGTTTGAGCTTGGTATGGCGCATGAAAAGCTGATGCAGAAGAATAAGGAATTGATCTCTTCCCATGTCCGTTATCGAAATTTATTTGAAAATGCCAGCGATGCGATTTTTTTACTCGAATCAAAAACCGGCTCTATACTTGATGTTAATCTTCAGGGCGTTAGTTATACCGGTTACTCCAGAGACGAATTACTGGGCATGAGATTGTTTGAAATTCCGGAGGATGAAAATAAAAATCCAAAGATTTTTGAAGCAATTATTAGCCATAAAAACGGAGAGAACATCATTTTTGAAATCACCACAAATCCGCTTAGCCAGGATGATGCCGGAATTATTCAGGCGATAGCCAGAAATGTTACAGAGCAGCGGAAAATGAAGGAAAAATTAATACAAACTGATAAATTGATTTCTCTTGGTCACCTCTCTGCCGGTATTGCTCACGAGATTAGGAATCCACTGGCTTCAATTAATATTAATCTTCAGCTTCTTTCACGGATGATAAATAAAGAGAGTCAGGAATACGAAATTTTGGATTCAGCCACTCAGGGTGTGGATAGGATAAAAAAAATTATTGATTCAACATTGGATTACGTGAGAGTTAATAAGAATTCCGGTCAGCCGGAAAATCTTAACCGGATTATTCACGGCACAATGCCGCTAATTCAGGTATCGCTTGTTAAAAAGGATATTGAGATAAGACTCGAACTTGATGAAAATATTCCTTCGATAAAAGTAGATTCAAAACAGATTCAGCAGGTATTGATAAATATTTTAAGTAACGCAATAGAATCGATCAAATCGAAAGGGCATATAAAAGTAAAAACTTCGGTCCAATCAGGACTTTTAAACCTTATTATTTCTGATACCGGCGAAGGCATAGGGAAGGAAAGTTTAAACCGGATTTTCGAACCATTTTATACAAAGAAAGCCGCTGGAACCGGACTCGGTCTTTCAGTGGTTAAGCAAATACTTGAAAGCCACAATGCAGTGATTTCAGTTCAAAGTGAAATAAACAGAGGTACAACCTTTACAATTCAATTTCCAATAAATATCTGATGGTTATGGACAAAAATAAATACGACATACTAATAATTGATGATGACGAACTTCTCAATCAAACTTTTAACAGGGCTCTGAAACAGTCAGGATACATAGTTCATTCCTGCCTGAAAGGAGAAGAGGCTATAAAGAAAGTTTTTGATATCTCTCCTGACCTTATTCTATTGGATATCTATCTTGGAAACATGAATGGAATTCATATTCTGGAGGATATGCGGAGTAAGGGTATAACCACTCCGGTTATTATTATCACCGCTTACTCCGATATTGAATTAGCGGTTAAAGCAGTTAAGCTGGGCGCCGAAGATTTTGTTGTGAAACCGATAGATATTGATCATCTGGAACTGATTGTATCGAGATCTTTAACAAATCAAAAACTTAAAAAAGAAGTCGTCTCACTTAAAGAGATTATCAAAACTCAGGATGAAACCAATTTTGGAAAAATTATTGGAAAAAGTAAAACTTTTGTTTCAATGCTAGAGATTGCTAAATCTTTTGCCAAAAGCGGTGATACAACTGTCTTGATAGAAGGTGAAAGCGGAACGGGTAAAGAACTTATTGCTAGATTAATTCATTCTCACAGCAAACGCTGTGAAGGTCCATTTATTTCCATCAATTGCGGAGCCATACCCAAGGATATTGCAGAGAGCGAGTTTTTTGGTTATGAGAAGGGCGCTTTTACCGGCGCATCCGATAAAACAAGGCAGGGCAAGTTTGAGATAGCAAACGGCGGCACAATCCTTCTGGATGAGATAGGTGATCTTTATCCGGATATGCAGGTTAAATTACTTAGGGTACTTCAGGAAAAAAAATATTACAGGTTGGGCGGATCTAAGGAAGTTACAGTAGATGTACGAATAATTGCTGCTACTAATAGGGACCTTAAACGCGAGGTAGAAGCCGGAAGATTCAGAGAGGATCTCTATTTCAGGCTTAATGTAGCCAGTCTAAAGGCTCCTCCTTTGCGGGAACGAAAAGATGATATTCCGCTTTTAATAAATTTCTTCGTTGAAGAATTTAATTTGAAGTTTGGAAAAAATTTCAAGGGATGCGAAGACAACGCGCTTCGGTTATTGATGGATCTTGATTGGAAAGGAAATATCCGTGAACTGAGGAATGCTATCGAACGGGTGATGCTCATAGAAAATGACATACTTATAAGGCGCGCTTATCTGAATTTTCTTGATCTGAATACTATAAAAATTGAACAGGAAAATGATTTTGATCTGAAGATTCCACAAGCCGGAATATCAATTGACAAGGTTATAAGATCTCTAATCCTTCAGACACTTGATATAACCCAAGGCAACCAAATGGAGGCAGCCAGGATCTTGGGATTAACAAGAAGTAAGTTAAGGTATCGCATGCAGCAGCTTGGTATTGAAAGTCATCCGAAAACATATTTCTAGAATTTTCGTATTTATTGATTAAGCAGAATGAAAAAAATTAAAGTTACTATTTCTAAAGACCGTCTTCAGGCATTTATGTCCGTTTCGGATTATACTGACCTCAAACTTTCCGATATCGTTAAAACGCTTCAGGAAGCCGGTTTGACCTATGGTATTCAGGGAGAAAATATCAAGACTGCTTTCAATCACAAAATTCTTAATACGGATATTCTTGTTGCTTACGGCAAGCCGCCGGTTCAGGGGGTTGATGCAAAAATTGAATGTCTGGTAGATATTACCCCACAAACTCTGGCTGAGATAATTGATGATAAGAATGATTACGTACCAGTTACCATATCAAACGTAAAAAAAGGACAGAAATTATTCAAAGTTGAACCGCATACCGCTGGAGTTGCCGGTATTTCCATTAATGGGAGTGAAATATTTGCAAAACCGGGAAGACCTGCCAGGCCAATTAAGGGCAGAAATGTTAGATTCTCTCCCTATAATCCCAATTATCTTGTGTCTGAAGTGGACGGAAACCTCGTTTGGGATGAACTACGCGCGAATGTTATGCCGGATTATAAGGCTTTTGGAAGTCTTGGGGTACTGAATGGAGATATCTATTTTATCGGAAATTTAATTGTTACCGGTAATATAAATCCGGGAATAAAAGTAAAGACGGGCGGTAATCTCGAAGTTTGGGGTAATGTTGAGGATTCAACTCTGGAAGCTGAAGGAGATATCGTTATCCGGGGCGGTTTTTTTGGTCATGGAAAGGGAAAACTATTTGCGAAGGGTAATATAACAGTCAGTCTGGTTGATAATCAATTGGTACATTCACTCAGAACTATAACAATTAAAAAGGAATGTGTGAATGCGAACCTCAACGCTTACACAATTCAGGCAGAGAGCGCATCGATTTTTGGAGGAACTATAACAGCTTTCGATTCAATTGAAGTCCGGGAATTAGGAAGATCTCAAAATGTAATTACGAAAGTATCTATCGGCAGCAAATTGCACAAGATGAATATGATCCGAATTCTTGAAAATGAAATCCGTGAAATAGAAACCTATTCTAAAAAATTAAATGAATCAGCCAATTATCTTTTGGCAAAAAGGATGAAATTTGGTTTTATCACTCCTGATGAAGAGTTGGATTATCTTACAACAAAAGATGAACTGAAAGAAATGGTTATGAAATTAAAATCTTTGATGGAAAGAAGGGAGTTTTATATTTCCAAATTGAATGACAGGATCAACCCCAGACTAAGAATACTGGATTCAATTTATCCGAATGTATTATTATCAATTAATGATATTAGGAGCGAAAACAGCAGAGTCTTCTCAAATTCGGTATTTTTTGAGCGGGATAATTCTGTTTTCAGGGCGGCATTACCGAAATTTGAGACACTTTAGAAAAAAATATGGAAAATATTATGGAAAATATTTTAGTTACAGTATCAGATTATGTCAGAAAACTGATCACTGAGGAAATTCCTAAGGGTATAGTATATCATGACTTAATGCATACAATTGAGGTGGTAGAAACAGCTAAACTGTTATGTGAAAGCTGCTGCCTAAACAATGATGACACCGAAACTACTCTGATTGCAGCCTGGTTTCATGATACCGGATATATTAAGGCTTACACGGGACACGAATCGTATAGCGTTGCCTATGCAAAGGAATTTTTGAAGAAGCTGAATTATGATCCGGAAAAAATCGAAAAGGTTTGTTCGATTATAAAAGTTACGGAACACAATTCACCTGTAAATAGCCTTCAGGAAATGATTATTAAAGATGCCGATATTTCTCATATCGGAAAGAAAGGCTATAATACTAAAGCGGGTCTCTTGCGCTCAGAGTTTTTATCAGAAAAGAAAATTCAATATTCGGATGCAGAGTGGCTGGATTTAAATATTAATTTTATTTCGAAACATGATTTTTTTACACGAGAGGCAAAAAAGCTATTTGGTGAAACAAGGAGCGAAAATCTGCATAAACTTCAGAGAAAAATATCAAAGACTGCGAAGAAAAATATTTCCGGTGAATCTTCTGAAAAAAATGACATAATAAAATTAAGTCAAAATGCGGGTTCACTTATCAGAGGGGTACAGACAATTTTCAGAGTTACCTCGGCTAATCATATTGATTTAAGTTCAATAGCTGACCATAAGGCAAATATTATGATTAGTATATGCGCCATAATAATATCTGCCGTGGTATCTTTCGGGATGCAGTACTTCACAATGAATTTTAAATTTATATTTCCGACAATATTTTTATTGATAGTATGTTTGACTTCAATGATATTGGCGATTCTTTCAACACGCCCGATAGTAACTTCGGGATTTGTCTCAAGAGAGGATGTGATTAACAAAAAGGGAAACCTGCTGTTTTTCGGAAATTTTCACAGAATGGAACTCGATGAATATGTTTGGTCGATGAGACATTTAATGAACGATTCATCCTATTTATATGATACCTTAGTCAGGGATATTTATTATCTGGGTAAGGTATTAGGCAAAAAATACAGGTATCTAAGGCTATGTTATACCGTTTTTATGTACGGCATGATTGCTTCAGTTGCCGGCTTTCTAATAGCATTTTTTATCTAAATTTATTTTATGAAAAATTTATACTTAATTCGACATGCAAAATCTGACTGGAGTAATTCTGAGTTGGATGATTTTGAAAGATCCCTTAATAAGAGGGGGCTGCGTGATGCGCCATTAATGGCGGAATTATTGAAAGAGAAAATAAAATCTGCCGATATCCTGATTTCTAGTCCTGCAAATAGAGCTTTGTCTACGGCTCTTTTTTTCGCGGACGTTTTCGGATTTAAGAAAAAGGAGATTGTTCAGGATGAAAATCTCTATCTGCCCGATTATAACTCGATAGTAGAAATAATACGTCAGGTTGATATATCAATCAACAAGATTTTATTGTTTACTCACAATCCGGCGATTACTGATGCAGCGAATTTTCTATCAGGAAGATATATCGATAACATTCCAACGTGTGGGATTGTGGGATTAAAGTTGTTGACTAATAGTTGGAAAGAGATTGATAAGAAGAAATGTGAGTTGGAATTTTTTGAATTTCCAAAAAAGTATTTGTGAACTGAGAATTGGTGATATATGAGACTTAGTGTAAAACAGGTTGATTTTATAAGAGCATTTTTATTTTTTTTCTGCTCATGGCTTGTAATGAGCGCTATTTTTATTGTTATCAGGTACTATGATGCCAATGAACCCACAGGGGTACCTCTGGGTGCTTTCAGTTTACCGTTAATCATATTAGAAGGATTCTTCATATCGTTTATAATGGCTTTTATTTCCGCCTTGGTCGAACCTCTTTCATTAAAAATGGTTCCAAAAAAAATTCCATTTTTCATAATTGTTATGATTAGAACTCAAAGATATCTTGTCTTCATTATCTTTCTTTATCTTGTGGCAGTGATTGTTGAAAATATGATAATTGATAAAATTCCATTTAACCAATGGCCGGAAGTTTTAAGTCACACGGTTAAGAGTAAGTTTTTTCATCTCTCAGTTATTTATATTATTTTTGCTAACATTCTGATAAATTCAATTCGTCAAATGACAAGATTTCTTGGAGAAACAGTATTTTGGAAATATATTCTTGGTAAATACTCAACACAAAATCAGGACGAAAGAATCTTTATGTTTATTGATCTCAAATCCTCTACATCAATTGCAGAAATATTGGATAACATAAAATTCAGCCTTTTTTTGAAAAAATTTTATTTTGAAATATCTTTTATTATTAATGAACACCGGGGAGTAGTGTATCAGTATGTTGGAGATGAGGTGGTTATAATGTGGGAGACCCCGGAGGGGTTGAGCGACGATAATTGCATAGCCTGTTTTTTTGAAATAAAAAAATGCATTGAGGATAAGAAGGAAGAATTTTTGAATGAATTTGGAATAATACCGGAGTTCCGGGCAGCGATGCATATTGGTATGTCCGTAGCCGCTGAGGTAGGTACATTTAAAAACGAGTTGGCTTATCATGGAAATGTTCTCAATACCACTTCCAGAATTCTCGCAAAATGCCATGAATTAAAATCCGATTTGCTTTTATCCGGTGATTTATACAAGCGGATCAAGAATACCCGCAATTTTAATATACAGAAAGTTGGTGAATTTATTCTAAGAGGAAAACTGAATATTTCCGAATTGTATTCGGTAAAATAAGGAGTGGGAAAGATGAAACAATTCAGATTGATATTTTTAATAATAATAACATTTTTTGCTGTATCATATTCACAGGCGCAATTTAAATTTAAGGGATACGGAGCTACAGGTTATAAGTGGCATGATATAAATAAACTGAAGGAATATAATCAGCAGGCTTACTATGATGCAAAGTTTGAAACCGAGATTGAGTTCAGCAATGATATTTCAGCAGAATTTGATGTTTACGGAGATAATGAGGATCACATAGTAAGATTGAAAGAATTCTCGGTAAAATATAAGTATTCGGATTTTTTAAAATTCAGAATTGGAAATGTAAAAAAGGTTTTTGGAATTGAACAGCTTACTTCAAGGGATGAATATTTTACAATTGATGACAGTTATCTGAAAAGAAAATTTTCTACTATTGGATATTCAGGCAGATCGGTCTGCTTTATGGCATATAATACTTACAATCCCGAAAAGGATTCGATACCTGTTTCATACCGGATAGCCGCTTTCAAAGAGAACTCACTCAGCAGCGGTTTGTTTGCAAGGATAAGTTATCACCACAAAAATATTGCTTATTCTTTAGGATATATCTATCAATATAGAGGCGGTGAATATAGAATAAGCTCAAGTGGATTTGAATGTGACATGATGTACATAGGAGAATCATTATCGTCAAACCTTGAATTTTTTTACGCTGCCGATCCCGATGAAAATATTGTAAGGATGGCGGGCAATATCGATGAAAAAGCTAATATTTTTGCCCTTAAATCGACTAATGCATATGAGTTCAAAATCGATGGAAAGTTTATAAAAAAGATTCAGCCTGTTTTGCTGCTCGGTTATTATGCTCCGGATTCAAAGGCTATGGATTTCCACACTTATCAGATATTAGTTGGTTCGGATTTTTATCTAAACAAAAAGGTTAAACTGAGATTGAATGGCGACCTGCTTTTGACAAAAGGAAAATTTGATAACGTGTATTCTACATATGACTCCAGAGTTACATTAGAAGTTTTTGCGAGGTTCTAATTGAAAAAAATCTTTTTTTTGATTTTTGTTTTCATCTCCTTTTCCTGTAATGATTCAGGGATAGTTGATCCGGACTTCAAAGAGGGTTCGTTATCGGTAATCAGTATTTCGATAAAGTCTGATCATTATACTGAACTGATTGAAAACAAACTTTTGGAGGCTTTTGTACCTGCTGAAATGAAATATAATAACAAGATTTACAGAGTTCATTTATCACCTCAGGGAGCTGGCTCCAGATATTATCCGAAATTTGGATTAAAGATTACATGTGAAGATGGAGATGTAAAGGGCATCAGGGAATTCAATCTAAATGCCCAGATTTCTGATAACCTTATGATGCGAACAACTCTCTCAACTCATCTATACCGGCAGATGGGATTTCCTGTGTTTTATTCGGAAGCTGTTTTTTTAAAGATAAATAATGAAGACAAAGGTTTATTTCTTTTAACCGAAAAAATCGATGAGGATTACTTTATCAGAAGGAACGAAAAAGTTTTTGAATTAATGAAAACGGTATTTGACGCAAAATTTACTTTTGAAGGAAAAAACAATCCGGAAGCAACATTTGAAAAGAAAATTCCGGATGATAATAATTTTTCCAATCTTTCGCAATTTATTCATACCCTGGATACCGTATCTATACCAAAAATTTCCTCAGCCCTTGGCAAACATCTGGATATTGAAAATTATTTAAATTACCATCTGCTAACCTCGGTGATGAATAACACGGATGGTTTATCTAATAATTTCTATTTTTATAAAAAACATGGTAATTCTCCCTATCAAATAATTCCATGGGATTTTGATAAGTCTTTCAATTTGAAGTTCAGCGTGGGTGTTTCCGGAGATAATCACATAATTAAAAAAATTCTTCAACATCCGGATTATAAAAATTATTACAATAATCTTCTAAAAATAGTCGGCGATTACTATATGACGGAATCAAATCTCTTTCCAGTGATTGATTCCTGCTATACCAAAATCAAACCATTCTACCACCGTGACCCATATTTACAGAATTCAAGTGAATCTTTTGAAGAGAGAGTAGAGAAGTTAAAAGAGTTTATCGTTTCTCAACGTAAAATGATAAAAGATTCAAAAATAAATTAATTTTTACTTAATTATTCGGGAAAATATAATGCAGAAAAGAATTTTGGAGATATTTTTATTTCTTGTCGTTTTTATTGGTCTAAACGAACTTGCTACCGCGCAGAAAGATCAGTCAGGTCCGACGGTGACTGCCCAATCCAATGTTTACCAGATTGGCAATAAATGGTACTGTCCGCTCTGCCGTAAAGAGGTGCCAAATGCAGATAGATCAGATTGGGATTTACGACTTCAACTATCTGAGTGGCATGACGTATTGATTGAAAAGGATTACTTCAATAAGAAGATAAGATATATTTCTGATGAAGAACTTGTTAATAATTTGGATATCCCGTCAATTAATTCCGGACTAAAGGAAGCATTAAACGCAAAAAACTATGATCAAATTTCGAAAATCCTTTATGATTATTTCTCAAATAGAAGAGATGATTTGAGGATTTCTTTATATGATCATCAAAATAAAAAATTCTTCTGTACTCCCGATATTTTTATTGAGGATGTTAAAAATGATACAGCAAGGTATAACAGAATTATGCGCGCCGCAAATACCTTTTATAGCCCTGATCATGGTTATGTGATAGCAGGTGAAATCCTTGGGAAGAAAGTTGATTTTAATCGAAAATATGAGCGAACATCCAAGCATGGTGTGCATGGACTTGGTTATTGGGATGATGAAATTAATTATTTTCTACTTAAAAAGGATACTCTGATTCCTGAAATTATCGAAGATTTTTTCAATCAATGGTTTGATCAGCTGGATAGCGTAAAAGACCAAAAAATGTTCAATCAGCCGGTAGCTTATGATCCTGTTTGGTATGAACTCGGTTTGGCGGTAAGGCAGCAAAGGGTAATAGATGCCTATCGTGTATTTGCCAAATATTTTTCTCCTGAGACCGGTAAAAGATTTTTGAAAATAATTTTAGGAAATGCGCGATGGTTGGAACAATGTGTAACCAAGACGCCATTCCATCCGTATAACTGGCAAACTCATTCAGCTATGTCTGTATCATATACTTCTTGTACATTCCCTGAGTTCAAAGAGTCAGCATATTGGGATAAGATTTCTAAGGCTAACATGAGACTTCATTTTGAAAAGGATATATTTGATGACGGCGGATATGTGGAAAGAACACCCGGATATGCAGAATATATGTTCTCTGTTTATTACAGGTATATACTTATGTTGAAATACTTCAAAAATGATAATGAGTTCATGGATAAATATCTGAAAAGAATTGAGAAATGTATTGAGTTTTTTGTTCTTACAAATGCGCCAACAGGCGTGAGCGCGCCATTTAATGATGCCCACAGAAATAAAAACATGGTAAAAATATTTAAGGAAATGGGAGAGTTTTTCAATCGCCCGGATTTCATTGGGGCTATTCAATACAATCTATCCCCAGATGTCTTAGCTTCATTAAAAATAAAACCCAGGACTCCGGATATAAAATCCATAGATTTTCCAAATTCCAAATTTGTAGTAATGAGGGAATCATGGGATCCAAAATCATATTTCATGATTACCAATTACGGTGAATTTCAGAATCATAGCCATTATGATCATATAGCATTTGAAATTTTTGCAAATGGCAAAGCGCTAGCCGTTGACGCCGGAATCGGTAAACTCGGTTATATGGATCCCCTCCATGTACCATGGTTTAAGCATCCATCAGCGCATAACATGATTACAATCAATCAGGCAATTCCTGAAAAAATGGATAAATTTGGTTATGACAAAATATGGTCTCCTTTAAAACATACTGAGTATTTTGCAGCTACTCATGATGGTTATCTTCGTTATCAAAAAACAAAACATCGCAGACACATAATTTATTCAAAAAACAGCTATTGGTTCATTGTTGATGAAATATTTACTAATGAAAAAGGAAAGGAAATAGATTTTAATCTTCATACCCCATGCGATATGAAAGAAATTAGCAATGGTTTTATTTCAAATCAAGAAAATGGGTTTTTAATTTTATCTGATGAGGGAGATGCCTCAAGCGTTAAAAAAATAAAATCTAAGGGATGGGCGGATCTTGGGGATTTGGATAATGAAGCCGCTTACCGTGAAATAGACTGGCTCATTTTCAGAAAGGAATCGAACGGTAAATCAGAATCAGACAAGTTAGCAACCCTAATATTACCATTTGAAACAAAAAGCAAAATAAATATGTCCGATTATTCGGTTGAAAAAATTGTTATGAATGATAAAAGCGCAACCGGATACAGGGTAAAATCTTCCGGAAAAGAGGATGTTATTATTATATCCGATGGCAAATATCGTAAATTCATGGATTCCATAGAAGGGGATTTCAAATTTGGATTCTTCAGCTATAAAGAAGGGATACTGGTATACTCAAACCTTTCGAATGTTAAAAAATACAAAATAAATGGTGACTCAAATAAGGGTTTCCCGAAAAGACGGGATTTTGAGTATCAGAAGTAAATGGTAATCTAAAATGATTATAGGAGTTAGAAATGTATAAAAAGTTTTTTAAGATCTGCGTTTTTTTTGTGGTTTTATTATTGAACCAGAGCATTGTAGCCTATGCGCAAAAGGATAGGTCAGGTCCCGTTGTTACCGGTCATTCGGATATTTATCAGGTAGGTGATAAGTGGTATTGTCCGCTTTGCCGCTTAGAAGTGCCGAATGGTGATAGATCAAACTTGGATCCTAAGCTTTGTCTATCCGAGTGGCACGATGTGATGATTGAGAAAGATTATTTTGATAAAAAAATCAGATACATAACTGACGAGGAACTTGTCAATTCACTCAACATTCCAAAATTGAACTCTATTCTAAAAAAAGAATTGCAGGCAAAGAACTATGACAAAGTATCGGAAATTCTTTTTGAATACATGACAAACCGGAAAGACAATAACAGGCTTTCATTATATGATCCGCAAAATAAGAAGTATTTTACAACGATTAACGAATTTGTTAATGATGTTAATACTGATACATTCAGGTACAATAGAATTATTCGCTCTGCAAATACATTTTATACTCCCGAAAAGGGTTATACAATCCAAAGTAAAAATTGGGGCAGCAAAATTGATTTTAATCACACTTATAAAGAGGCTTCAAAATGGGGGATCCACTACCTGAGTTTTATCGACGATCAAATTAACTATTTCCTGATAAAGAATGATCCTAATACGCCAAAAGTATTTGAGAATGTATTTAATCAATGGTATGACCAATTAGATGACGTGAAAAATGAGAACGTAATAAATCATACCAAAACCTATGATTTTGTGTGGTATGAACTTGGTTTGGCGAATAGACTGCAAAAACTTATTGATGCCTATAGAGTTTTTGGAAAGTATATGAGTCCGGAAACAAATAAAAGAATGTTGAAGAATATGCTCGGTTCCGCCAGATGGCTGGCAGAATGCCTAAACAAAACACCATTTCATCCATATAATTGGCAGACTCATACTGCAATGACAATGAGTTTCATGGCTTGTGTTTTTCCGGAGTTCAAAGAATCAGATAAATGGTTTGCTAAGAGCAAAAAGAACATGGAACTTCATTTAAAAAATGATATTTTCGATGATGGCGGATATGTGGAACGGACTACAAGTTATGCCGATTACATGTATTCTGTTTTTTACCGGTACATGCTCATGATGAAGTATTTTAAAAATGATGATCTCTTTATGAAGAAGCATATCGGAAGAATTGAAAAATTCATCGAATTTTTTGTTTTGACGAATACTCCAATCGGGGTGAATGCTCCCTTCAACGATGCTCATCGAAACCTTAGCCTTGTAAGAGTATTTAAAGAAATGGGGGAGTTTTTTAATAGGGGCGATTTTATCGGTGGGGTGCGTGACAATCTTTCACCGGAAGTATTGGCTTATTTAAAGGTGAAACCCGAGGAGCCTAAAATAAAATCTGTCGATTTTCCTGAGTCGCAATTTGTAGTCATGAGAGATTCATGGAATCCAAAATCATATTTTATGATTACCAACTACGGGGAGTTCCAAAACCATTGCCATTATGACCATTTATCTTTTGAAATTTATGCAAATGGGATTCCAATTGCACTAGATGCCGGATTAGGAAAACTTGGATATGTTGATCCAATTCATGTTTCATGGTACAAAAATCCTTTAGCCCATAATATGCTTACTGTAAATCAGGCGGTTCCCGAAAAAATCGATAAACCGGGATATGATAAAATTTGGTCTCCACAAGCCATTACTGAGTATTTTGCTGCAACCCATGACGGCTATGTCCGTTTTCAGAAAACAAAACATAGAAGACATATTGTATTTGTTAAAAACAGTTATTGGTTTGTTGTCGACGAACCTTTTATTAAAGAGGAAGGCAAGGAACTGGATTTCAATTTACATACTCCCTGTAATATGACTGAAATTGATAATGGTTTTATTTCTTCCGGTGATAAAGGTTTTCTCATAGCGTTTGATAATTCCGATTCTGAAAATTTGCTGAAAATTAAAAAATCCGGTTGGGCAGATCTTGGTGATCTACCTGGCGAACCCGCAAACAGGGAAATAGATTGGCTTATCTTCAGAAAAGAATCGAGAGGAAATCCGGAGCTTGATAGATTAGCGACTTTAATTCTTCCATTTGAATCAAAAAAAGAGATTGACCCATCGGAGATCTCAATTACAAGAGTAAATTTACTGGATAAAGCGGGAATCGGATATAAAATAAAAACCCAATTTGGCGATGATTTAATCATTCTATCGGATGGGAAGCCAAGAAAATTCACAAATGAGATAGAAGGCGATTTCAAGTATTGCTATATCAGATATCAGGGGCAGGATGTGGTAAAAGCCAGTTTAAGTTCTGTCAAGAAATTTAAACTTTCAAACTCAGTGAAGAACGCATTTACTAAAAATAGGGATTTCGAGTACAGGAGATGAGTTATCTATTCTCGTATTTTACAATAACCTGAAGATCGCGTTCCTGTTTCATCTTACGAATTTGATCATTTACTTCTCCCGTATGTTTGCCATACGGGAATTTTTTTGTATATTCCTGAAGTGTATTCATTGCTTCCTGTGATTTGCCAGATCCGTTAAGAGCTATTGCCAACATATAGGAGGCATCATCGCTGTTTGGATTCTCTGCCAAAGCGTTCTGAATATAAACAAGAGCCGTTGCAAAATCTTTTTTACGGATATAATACTGTCCAATTTTCACGATGGTCTTCCAATCATCAGGAGCTTTTTCGTAACATTTTTCATAATATTCGAAAGCCTCGGATTCTTTTCCCATTGCTAATTTTACGTCTCCCAAACCGATAGTAGCGTTTATATTCGAGGGATCAAGTTTCAAAACATTATCATACATTTTTAACGCTAAGTCAAAATTTTTCAATCCCAAATAGCAATTCGCTTGGCCGAGCAAGCCCTCCACATCTTCTTTTTCGAATTCAAGATAACGTTTGTAATCCTCGAATGCGTATTTATATTTTCCTAATTCATAATAAAGGTCAGCGGATAATTTATAAAATGATTTTTCATAGGGATCCTTTTCAAGATATTTATGATAGAGATCCAGAGCCGGATAATATTCTCTTCGGAGTGTATAAATTTCGGATAAAAGTTTATATGCATCCAAATACAATGGATTTTTATTAATTGATTGATTCAATTTTTCTATGGCATTATTGTAATCGCCCTTATAATAATACATTTTGCCGGTTTCAAATAGAATCTCAGGATTCTTAGGTTTTTCTACAAGTTGAAGATTCAGTTTCTCCAGTGTTGTATCACATGCTACATTGAAGTCGTTTACACAGTACTTATTTTCTGGATCAAGACTGAGTGATTTTTTGTAAGAATTTATAGCCAGATCGATTTCCGATTTTATAAAATAGGCTGATCCGAGTAGATGGAGCGCTTCGGAATGATTTGGGTCCAATTTAATTACTCTTTCGAACATTTCAATCGCTTTATCGGCATTATTTTCTTTTAGATAGCAATATCCCAGAAAAAAATAGCTTTTCAGATTATTCGGATCAAGTTGAATAGTTCTTGAAAAATATTCTCTAGCGATCTGATGTCTTCCCATATGAAAATAGGCAAAACCGGCTGAAAAATACTTATTAGGATCGCTTTGATCCTTCTTTAGATGGTGTTCGATTTCCTCAATTTTCTTTGTCAGCACGGAATTAAGACTATTGCTTCCGTCATCCTTGACACCCAAGGAGACAGACTTAACATAATATTCTAATCCCTCTTCGTGTTTTCCAAACTCAAAATCTATACTCCCCAAAAGGGAATGAGCTGCGCAATTGGAAGGATTGAGGGTTATTACTTTTTCTGCCATCTCAAAAGATTTTTCAAAGTTCTCGAGTTTATAATAGGCATTAGCCATTCCAAGAAAAGCATGGAAAGAAAATTTATTGATCTCCGCTGCCTTTTGGTAGTAATCTATGGAGTGGGAATAATCTTTTTTCTTGAAAGCAATAGTTCCCAAATTGTCGAATATTTCAAAATCGTTGCTGTAATATTCTGCTAATACTTTGAACCTCTCTTCAGCTAAATCGAAATTTTCAGTTTGAAGATAGATGTCTCCTAAAAACATTTGTGCAGCAAGATTTTTTGGATTTAATTCAGCAGCTTTAATGAAGTGATTCACAGCTTTTTGATAATTCTCTTCCTTTTGATACAATTTTCCAAGAAAGAAATGAATTTTTTCAGATTTTGGATCAATAGTTAAAGCGGCTTCTAAATTGGTTTTTGCATTGTTAACCTGGTTTCTTCCGAAATAAATTACTCCCATATTAAGGTATGCTTCAAAAAGATCGGGTTTTAAATACAACGCTTTTTTAAACAGTATGATCGATTCGTCGTAATTTTCCATGTTTGCATCTGTAATTGCGGCATTATAATAAAAGGTGTATTCCAGTGGATAGAGATCAATAGCAGATTCGAAGTATCTTTTAGCTTCATCATTGTTATTTTCGCTTAGTAGAGACAAACCTTTCTTATTAAGCTCGTAAGCGGAATTAATTTTCTTCTCCCTTGAAATGCGTATTCTTTTTGAAATCAGATAACTCAACAAAGAAATAAATAATACTGAAGCGGCGATTATAATTATTATCATTTCGATTCACATTCAATTGTTTACAGAATTGCGACAAAACGAGGCTCTGTTATTGGTCAACAGTTAATATAAAAGCTTATTTGAGAAAAGCAACATAAATAGTTTGTCAAACTTGGGCTGGATTTTTTTGTTTTTGGTAATTACCACGATTAATGTTTATGGTCTGAATTTGAGATAAGAGTGGAGGTTTTTGGAGCGCTATTTAACACCCAAATTTCATCTTGAAATTCGATGAATATTTTCTATATTAATATTGAAATAATTAAAAAATTAAATTTAAGGATATTTATAAAATGAGTAGAATTGAAACTCTTCAAAAAGTGGCCGAATCTCCGGTCATTTCTGTAATCAGGATGAACGATACATCAAAGCTGATGAAAGTAATAGAAGCCTTAAGTGAAGGGGGAGTAAAGTTTTTAGAAATTACCTTTACGACTCCAAATGCGGTGGATGTTATTAAGGACGTCTGTAAAAAAGTCTCATCCGATTTTGTTGTTGGTGCCGGAACAGTACTCGATCCTGAAACTGCCAGAGCGGCTATACTCGCTGGCGCTAAGTTTATTGTTAGTCCGGCTTTAAATCTTGAAACGATAAAAATGGCTCATAGATATGATGTTATGATGGTTCCGGGCGCCTTTACGCCGACAGAAATCATGACGGCATGGGATATGGGCGCTGATATAGTGAAAGTATTTCCGGCAACCGCTTTGGGTCCGAAATATTTTAAAGACATTAAAGGACCATTCCCCCAGATAAGAGTTATGCCTACCGGTGGCGTATCCGTTGATAATGCGGGCGAATTTATTAAAGCCGGAGCCTGCGCAGTAGCAGCAGGGACCGACCTTCTTGATAAAGAGGCAATAGCAAACGATAAATTTGAAATAATCACTGAAAAAGCAAAAAAACTGATCAGCAATGTTAAAGCTGCGCAAAAATAAACTTTTTTCATGTTAAGGCTGCCGTTTTATATGGCAGCCTTTTTAATCCCATTACATCAGCTTGTGAATCATTCTCATTCTTTTTTCGTATGTTGTATTAGGGACTGAATAAACGTCCTCATTTATTATGGAGCCAATATGAATGTTATTGAATGCAGTAACTGCAAAACGAGTAATTCAATTCTCAATCCGAAATGTAAAAAGTGTGGTAGTTTTTTGCAGTCTCGCGTTGCAAATCTAAATCTTTACGAAACAGTATGGGAAGTATTAGAAAAACCGAAAGAAACCTTTATTAAGATTTGCCTTTCTGAACAGAAAAATTATGTCTTCCTTCTATTTGCTATTACCGGATTAGGACTGATTTTTACTGCTTATTGGTACGCAGGAATAGGAAACTCATATACTAATTTACTCTATTTACTTCTGCCGGCATTGGTTATTGGTCCGGTAACAGGATTCATTCTCTTTTATTTATTTACATATCTTGCTTACCATATTTCAAAAAAATTATTCAAGAGTGATGTTACTCTGCGTAATCTCAGGGCGGTTACGGCATATTCCCTGGTTCCTGCTGTTTTCGCAACTCTGTTTATTTTACCGGCTGAGTTGATCGTATTTGGGCTATATTTTTTTACAAAAAATCCTCCGCCGCATTTATATAAACCGGAGGCTTATTATGTACTGATATCCTTAGATGCACTGAGCATTCTCTCTTCGCTGTTTCTATTTTATATCGGAATCAAATTGGCAAATAATTTAGAAAAGGGGAAAGCCATAATACTTGTAACCTTGTTAATCATTTTATTTGCTCTGCTTACAATAATTCCAATGGAGCTTTTAAAAATAATTTGAGAATTTTTTGAATTTCCTTTCTTTGTGGAGGAGAAAAATGAAACATATGTTTTTGTTATTCGCATTTCTTTGTGGAATATATGGCTGCCGGGAATCCACTAACGAAGCAATCGACCAAGACCATGCAGGTAATTATAGCTACAGCGCTTTTGACAAATCGGGCAACATGATTGTTACAGGGTGGTTAACATTATCTATTGATTCAAACAAAATTACCGGAGATTGGAATTTAAATGAGGTCAGTTTGGGCTCGGCTATTGGTCCACATACCGGAACGGGAAAATTAATAGGTAGTATTGAGAATGACGATGTTCTAATATCGCTTAATCCAAATATGGCGGATAATAATATTACATTGATCGGAAAACTGACTGATTATGCCATCGAGGGAGTATGGCGGTACGATGGTTTTGCAGGTAATCTTGCTTCAGGGAAGTTTTTAGCTAAAAAAAAATAATAAATCGGGAAATTTAATATGAAGCGGTTTTATATTTTATTTATTGCTATCTTTATCTGTTCAGGTTGCCGGGTGATAGATTCGGCCCCGGAAACCGGAAATCTGCCGAAGGCATCTTTCCAGATAATTCTACAAGAGACCGGCGAGGTTGTTCTGGATGATACTCATTTTGACTATTATGAAATTAAGAACAACGATCATGTTCTTCACTTGAACGAGTCGGGTTCGAAGCATCTGGAAAACTTTGTTACGATGGATACTCGAGTGAATCCTTCTACTCCATTCCGCACATTATACCTGAAAATGTTTTCCGTAAAACTTAATGGAACTGAACTTTATTCCGGAAAGTTTTTTTCTTTAATGTCTTCCCAAGGTTATAATGGAGTTGTGATCATGGATGTTGTTGTAATTAATAGTACGAAAACTTTAACTATCACTCTTGGATATCCCACGCCAGGTTTTTATCAGGGTAATGATCCAAGAAATAGCGAAGTTTTATTTGCCTACTTGGAATCCTTAGGGAAACTTAGAAAATAAATTTCAATACAAATATTGGAGAAATATGTTTAAACCTGTCGCTTCCGAGTATGATCAGAGGCTATCCGGATATATTTTGGAATCTCCGGATAAGAATTTACTTGAGTTATTTTCCTCCACTGATACGGGAGATTACTATAAGAGGATACCTTCTTCAAAATATGACTATAGATATAACCCGGGTAAATGGAGTATAAAGGAAATATTGAATCACATTATTGATGGTGAAAGAATATTCAGCTTCCGCGCCCTATGGATCGCCAGGGGTTGCGAGATAGAACTTCCCGGATATGATGAAAATTTATTTTCACGTCATTCTGACGCGGATTCAAGACCATTTGAGAAGCTGATTGAGGAATACTCATCCGTCCGGGTATCGACTAGATTACTATTCCAGAGTTTTAATGAACAAATGTTGAAGAGAACCGGAGTATTCGATAATAAATTTGCCTCGGTTAAATCTTTAGGTTACCTGATTATAGGACATGAATTACATCATATCCGCGTAATTAATGAAAAATATCTTTAGGAGCAATCATGAAAAAAATATTTTTATTTATAGCTGTTTCTATTTTTTGTATAAATCTTTCGAATGCCCAGGAGGAAACTTTAATTAAACTTCCGGAACCGTTTATTGATAGCAAAATCTCGCTGGAAAAAGTATTGTGGGAAAGAAGGTCACAACGTACATACAAGGCTTTTCCATTAGATGTTTCTGAAATATCACAATTACTTTGGGCAGGACAGGGGATAACAGATTACGAAAAAGGTAGGCGTACCGCTCCCTCTGCGAGAGCTAAATATCCTTTGGATTTATATATCACAATATTCTATGCAGACGGAATTGATAAGGGTATTTATCAATATATACCCGAGAAACATGCTTTGAAGAAAGTATTCGAAAATAACAAGAAGGATGAGATACTGAAAGCATGTAATTTTCAGGGATCTATTGCGCAATCCAGTGTGGTAATAATAATTGCCGGAACATATACCAGAATGAATGAAAAATATACCGAAACCGATATCAGATTTACTTATTCGGAAGTTGGCCATGCATCTCAGAATATCTTTTTACAGGCTACCGCTTTGAATCTTGGAACTGTCGTTGTTGGAGGTTTTAAGGAAGATTTATTAAATAAAGCACTGCAGTTCCCAACTGAGACAAGAGCTTTGTACGTTATGCCAATCGGTAAAAAATAGTTTTATTTGATATTTACATCTTATTCCCGGTCGGTCATAACTTACCGGGATTTTTTTTTTGTTGGTTTGTATGTAGAATGTGTAGTAGTATTTTATTTCAACCCGAGTTATGCATTAGAGATTACCCAAGATGCCTTCGATACGATTTAATGCAATTATTGGTAGTCCGCCGCAGGAGGGTGTCTCAAAACCCAATTATTAAGGACGCTGTCCGCCGCGTGCGGAGGAGTCGAAGCGTCTATACTGCTCAATAAGGACACTCTTCGACGGGGCTCAGAGCATCGCTTCGACTTCGCTCAGTGTCCGTTTATTCGTGTACTGCGACACCTTCCGCAGGTGGATAAATCACTCAGCCAGCGATTTCTTTTGTTGTTTTATAAAAATATATAATTACGAAATTTTATATTTTATTACATAATTTGGGTTCAATATAATTCTTTTTAACTTTTCATTTTTCTAATAATGTTTTATATTTAAGTTTATTTTAAATTGAAGCAAAATGATAATACCGCCGGATAAAATAGATGAAATTAAGAGCGCCAATGATATCGTTGATGTTGTCGGCTCGTATGTTAAGCTGATAAGAAAAGGCAGAAATTATCTTGGCTTATGTCCATTCCATCAGGAAAAAACACCTTCATTCACAGTCAGTCCCGATAAGCAGATGTTTTATTGTTTTGGCTGTCATACCGGTGGAAATGTTTTTTCGTTTTTACAGCAGTATGATAAACTTTCCTTTGTAGATTCTGTTACCAGATTAGCAGAGCGGGCTGGAATACCCCTCGTTTTACAGGAACAATCTTTGGAGAAGGATAAAGAACGTGAATCCTTATTCACTCTAAATAAAGCTGTTGCAGAATATTTTTATAATAATTTAAATTCTGACCTCGGTAGAATAGGAAAAGATTATTTTCTAAAACGTGATATATCCGAAGATACTATAAATAAATTTCTTCTCGGTTTTTCACTGAATTCTTGGGAGGGATTGGTTAATTATGCTCAAAAAAATAAATTTGATTTTGAGGATTTATTCAAACTTGGATTAGTTGGAAGGAGGGAAGAGGGTAGCCATTTTGACAGCTTCCGGGGAAGGATTATGTTCCCCATAACCAATGCTTTCGGAAAAATTGTTGGTTTCGGCGGAAGAAAGTTATTTGAAAATGATGATTCGGGAAAATATATAAATTCGCGTGAATCGGAAATTTATAATAAAAGCAAAACCCTATACGGACTTAGTTATTCAAAAGAAGATATAAGAAGAAATGATGTAGCTATTCTGGTAGAAGGTTACATGGATTTTCTCTCTCTCTATCAGAATGGAATAAAAAATATTGTTGCCTCAAGCGGCACGGCGCTGACTCAGGATCAGGTGAAAATTCTCGGCAGATATACAAAAAATCTATTATTCATTTATGATGCTGACTTAGCAGGTATAAAGGCAACCATAAGAGGATTGGATATCATACTCGAGAACGATTTCGATGTTAGAATAGTGAGTCTGGAGAATAATGAAGACCCGGATTCCTTTATTCGTAAATACGGAGCCGAGAAATTCAAGTATTCACTTGAAAACTCTGTCTCTTTCATTCAATTCATGTCTGATAATTACCGTAGGCTTGGTAAAATGGAAAGCGCAAACGATCTTGTGCTTTCGGTTCGAGAAATGCTTGGTTTGCTAACCAAAGTCAAAGATAAGCTCAGGCTCGAATTCTACCTTAAAGAGGTTGCCGAAAAATTTGATATCAGCGAGTCAATGGTAAGAAGTGAATATGATAATCTATTTAAGAAGAATGTAAAGCGGCAGAACAGATTTGTTACTCAAAATAACGGCGTTCCCGATCGCACTAGCGAGAAAATAATTTTACAAAATGATGTCGTTTTGCCATCTCCGGAGGAGGAGGAAATAATTGCATTAGTAATTATGGAAGGTAAAAAAATTCTTGATTTTATTGGTGAAAATTTATCCGAAAATGAAATCCGCAGTCCGATGACAAAGCAAATTCTTGAAAACCTTTCCCAGATGACGGAATCAAACATAGCGTTTACACAGGATATACTTCTGGCATCTTTCGATGATCCGGGTATAAGGGGTTTGTTAAGCAAACTGTATATTGATAAAAAAATTGTTTCCATGGAAGAAGTTACCGGAAAATATGAAGATTTGGAAGCCAGCAGAATTAAATGGATAAAAGATGTTGTTAAAAAAATTAAAATAAAATCTATTGAATCTGAAATAGAGCATGTAATGAAAATGATACATTCGGCTGAAAGTGAAAATACAGATCCATCTGAACTTATTCAGCATTTCTCAGAGTTGCATGCCCAAAAAATCGAATGGACGAAAATCGAATAACTATTTTTTCAATTGAACTTCCAGCAATTTACCATCTGAAAGCTGTCCAATACGGTGTGGATACTTTTTTACTAACCCATAATTATGAGTAGCCATTATAACCGCAGTTCCGCGTTTATTTACCTCCTCAAGAAGTTTTATTATTTCCATTCCTACCGTTGGATCCAGATTTCCGGTTGGTTCATCTGCCAGAAGAACAAAAGGATCATTGACAATTGCCCTTGCAAGAGCAACACGCTGCTGTTCACCGCCGGAGAGCTCATGCGGAAAATTCGAACGTTTATGGCTCAACCCGACATCTTTAAGTACGCTAAGCACAGCTTTTTGAATATCCTTTGTCTTCCATCCGGTAACATGTAGAACGAAAGCTATATTATCATATATTGACCGGTCTTCCAACAGTTTGAAATCCTGGAAGATTACGCCTACTTTTCTTCTGAGGAAGGGGATTTGTGATTTCTTTATCGTTGTTGACGAATAACCGCCTATCGAAACTGCGCCGGATGTTGGAAAAATATCCATGTATAACAGTCTCAGAAGAGTTGTTTTTCCTGATCCTGATTGTCCGACAAGATATAGAAATTCACCCTGTTTCATTTCAAGGTTAATCTGATTGAATACTCTTTGAGTATCAAATGAAAATTCTGCATCCTTGATTTCTATAAAACTCATTTTATTTTCTTTCTCTTAATTTGACTAAGTTGATGGCTAACTGGATTGCTGCTTTTGTGCTTCTATGATCAGCTTGAAACTTATCGGCTATATCAAATCCTGTTCCATGATCCGGGGATGTTCGGATTATATCAAGTCCCGTTGTAAAATTAACTCCGCGATTATCATCCGTCATTTTTAGAGGTATCAAACCCTGGTCATGATACATTGCGAGGATAGCATCATATGATTTAGGTTTATAGCGCGCAAAAAATGCATCGGATGCGAAGGGACCAAAAGCGTTAATTTTGTTTTTTGCTGCTGCCTTAATTGCAGGAATAATTTTGTCGTTTTCTTCATTTCCTAAAATTCCGCCATCTCCCGAATGTGGATTAAGCGCCAGCACTGCAATTTTGGGATTTTTTAGACCAAAATCTTGTTTTAAACTTCTATTTAGAATATCTAATTTATCCAATATATTATTTTTGGTAATGTTCTTACTTACCTCGCTTAGTGGAATGTGGGTTGTTACAAGACCAACTTTCATGGTTTCGCTTAGCAGAAGCATACATACTTTCCTGTTTTTGGAAATATCGGATAATAATCCCGTATGTCCATCGAAATGGAATCCGGCAAGATTTATGGCTTCTTTTGAAATTGGGGCGGTTACCAAAGCTTTCGCATATCCCAGTTTACATAAATTGTAACCTGTAAAGATGGAAGTAATGCTTAATAAACCGGCATTTGCTGATATCTTTCCGTACTTGGGTATATCAGGGTAGTCAAGTTCCAGCACAGAACAATAGCCGGAACGGAAATCCCCGGTCGCATAAGGAATGAATTTCAAATCCAATTTCAATTTTTTAGCAACCTGAATCCAGATAGAACCCGGACCAAGCAATATTCCGTTAAATAAACCTGAAATTTCCTTATCGGCTAAACATTTCAGGATTACCTCAGGACCAATTCCATTAACGTCTCCAATGGTAAAAGCTATAGTTGGTTTCATATACTCTCAATTGAAACAAGTTTATAATTGCCCTGGCGCGAATCATCAGAAAAAATATACTTTTTATTAAATTTTGAATATGTCCATATTTCATAAGGCGCTTCGTTTGGTATCAGTCTTCTTTCAATATTATCCGGTTTTCCATAAAGAATATAATACCTGCCTCTATCAGTTACTGAACCATCCGGAGCTGACACGGTAGAATAATTCATAATTGAAAAATCCACCCTCTTAAAAAATTCAGTCATTATTTCATTATATGCTGTTGTAGGGGTCGGATCTCTTTTACGCCAGAATTCAAGAAATTTTTCGCGTTGAATTGATTTGGAACCTGATTTTAATTCATCAAACTCATCTTCGCGCGTTATTAGTTTTAGTTGTTTTTGTGCCAGGTCGAAATCGCGAAGGCTGAAAGGCATCTTGTGCCAAATAATCTCAAACTCTTTTTTAGAAATCATTTTTTTTGCACCGGATACTGTTTCGATGGAGGCTTCATAACGAGCAATCTCCAGGGTATCTGTCCGTAACGGAACCTTTACTAAAAATATATCCTGAATATTTTTATTGCCGGTATTACTTTTATTAAATGTTTTTCTATAAATATGCTCCGGCAAAATTATTAATGAAAAAACCGAATCGCGTTTTCTTTCAGTCATTTTATAAAGTGTCAGTTTTAACTTTTCTTCACCGGGGTTAAATCCGCTGCACTCGGTATAGAGAATGCAATTCTCTCCAAACTGGATACTGCTTAAGAAATTGGATGAAACGGTTGAGTCAGCATAAGGGGGCAGGAATAAAATATCGGATATATTTTTTTCACTGAAATTTTTTGCTTTGAAGGACTTAAATTCCTTTTTCTGGTTTTTATTAGATTCCCGGTCGCTAAATTCACAGGTAATTTTATATTCGCCTGGTGTGATATTAAATGAAAATGAAGATTCGTAAAACTTATCTCTTGAAAATTTTTTCTCTTCAGAATAAAGTTCAATTATTTCCTGTTTTATAATTCTATCTATGTAGTTATCGTTCTTGTCAAATATTTCTATCGAAATATCGAATGAACCAATAAAATCTTTTGATGTTCTTTCCGGGGATTTTGTGAAGACTAAAAATTCATAAGGCGCTTTTACTGAAACCATAATTTTGCTTTTTCCGGATTCACCAGATGGTACCGATACCGCTTCCCAGAATATTCTTTCTGTCGGCATCATAAACGGACTTGGACCCATCATTCTCATTTGTGAGAGTGAGATTATCGGCAGCAATATTAATAGAAAAATTATAATTTTTTTCATGTTTTATCTTTCTCTTTTTGTTAAATATATTGAATAAATTTCTAATCTTCAAGTTACTAAAACAGAAATATACCTTTATATCTTATTTTCGTTTGACCATAAATACTACGAAATGGTTGAATACCGCCCGAAATGTATGAATCTCTTTTTATTCTTTTCGGAGAGGTTGTAAGAAAAGTGATTTTATTATAAGATATTCCTTTGCATTAATGGCTCTAATTTAGTACTTTATTGCAAATAAAAAAATAAAAAGAGGATTAAAAATGAAACTAATTGTAAAATCTGAAAATATTTCTGATGTAAAAGCAGATGTTTTGGCAAAACCATTTTTTAAAGATGGTTTAACGGAATCCATAAAACCGCTTGATCAGTTGTTATCCGGAAAAATTGCAAAAATAATTAATATGGGGGATTTTGCAGGAAAGGAGAAGGAGTCTTTTACTTTCTATACAGATAATCTAATTAAGACTGAAAGAATGTTGTTGTTTGGTTTTGGAGACTATTCCAAGTCTTCAATCAACTTGTATCGTAAATCTGCTGCTTTGATTGCCAAACAGTGCGTTAAGTCAAAAGCCGGAAAAATATGCATCGATTTCAGTCAACATAAACAGTTTTGCGAGGATACCAAGACCGATGAAATAACGGCATTTTCGGCATTCATTGAGGGTATTATACTGTCACAATATAAATATGATAAATATAAAAAACGGACACCTGAGGAGATTGAACTTAAGGAAGTGATTTTGGTTTTTCCAAAATCAACCGATCTTCAGAAATATAATGAGACTTTAAATATAACTTCAATTATTTGCCAGTCTGTATATAACGCAAGGAATTTTGCAAATGCTCCAGGCAGCGATCTAAATCCGGTTAGTTTTGCTTCTGAAATTAAAAATATCACCAAAAAATGTGGGATTAAAACAACCGTTTTAAAGAAGAAGGAAATTGAAGCGAAGAAAATGGGGGGATTACTCGCAGTCGGAAAGGGGAGCTCTGTTGCTCCGCGTTTCGTGATATTGGAATATAATATTGATAAGGTAGAATACGATACAATCGTACTGGTTGGCAAGGGCGTTACTTTTGATTCCGGCGGTATTAGTATAAAGCCAAGTCAAAGCATGGGGGAGATGAAAATGGATATGTCCGGCGCATCTGCTGTCGTAGGCGCAATGGAAGCCCTCTCAAAATTAAAAATTCCACTTCGCATAATCGGATTACTTCCTTTGGCAGAAAATATGCCCGGCGGCTCTGCCCAGAGACCCGGAGATATTATAACTATCTCAAACGGTAAAACTGTCGAAGTCGAAAATACTGATGCCGAGGGAAGATTAATTTTAGCCGATGCCCTTCACTATGCAACTAAATATAAACCGAAATTAATTGTTGATCTTGCTACTTTGACAGGGGCATGCGTTGTTGCCTTGGGGCATCTTGCTGCAGGTGTTATGGGCAATGATGATGAAAATATCAAGAGGTTGATTCTTTCAGGAGAAAGGACTAATGAAAGAGTTTGGCAGCTTCCTCTGTATGATGAATACGCTGAATTAATAAAAAGCGATGTTGCCGATATAAAAAATCTCGGCGGCAGATGGGGAGGAGCAATAACCGCAGGTATGTTCCTAAAAAATTTCGTGGATAATAATCCATGGATTCATATTGATATTGCAGGACCCGCAATACTTGAAAAAGAAACAGAATATGAGCCGAAAGGCGGATCGGGATATGGAGTCAGATTGCTTGTTGATTTTCTTAAGAATTGGAATAAATAGTCCGAAACTTTAATATTATTTTACCGTATTATTAGTATATTTCTATTATTTCAAGCCCAATTATGCGATAAGAATATAAGTGTTGTGATTTTATGTTTTTATGAAAAAACGAAATAATCGGTGGCTGAGTGTTCAAACGCTAAGAAAAATTTGCGTTTGAATGTATCGAAGCCGACTCTTTGCTACTCTATTGTATAATTTGGGTTCAATGATCTTATTCGGAGTTTTTTTATGAAGATGGTTAAACTGTCAGTTATCATCCTCTTGTCAATTATCTCGATGCATGGATATGCTTTCGATAATTCACAAGTTACAGTCAGAGGAAAAGTTGTAGATTCAAAAACTAAGAGTTCTCTTCCGGGAGTTATTATTCGAATTATGAATTCGTCGAGGGGAACTTTGTCGGATGATAATGGAAATTTTCAGATGAATTTGGATAAGGGGTTGTATGATATCCAGTTTAGTATTGTTGGATATAATTCCGAAATAAGAAAGGTTGAGATAAATAAGAGTGAGGATTGGGTAATTGAGCTAAAAGAATCTTTTGTACAAATGAGCGAGGTTCTTGTCGTAGCCGAAGACCCCGGGGTCGGGATCATCCGGAGGGCTATAGCAAATAAGAAACGCTGGATGGAGAGGCTCAAATCATATAAATGCACCGCATATTCCAAACAGATAATCAACAAAGAAGATTCTATTGCAAGTATTGCGGAATCTTATTCCAATGGCTACTGGCGAAGAGGGGATGGGTTCAGAGAGAAGATCTTTCAGAAAAGACAGACAGAAAATATTAAGATGGCGCAGAACTTCGCTATGGTAGGCGGAATCGTCAACTTCAATGAGGACATCATCCAAATTGCCGGATTCAAATTTACCGGGCCTATTTCTCCTGATGCTCTTGACGATTATTCATTCAAGCTGATCAAAACTTATGAATCCCGTGGTTTTAATATCTATGAAATCGCGATGAAACCCAATAGCAGATTCAAACCGCTGTTTGAAGGTATTATCTGCATCAGCGATAGCGTTTATTCGATTACCAAAGTAGAAGTTAAACCTAACGATGTTTTTAAAATTCCCTTTGTAAAAAATTTCAGTCTGGATTTAGGCCAACGGTTTGCCGTGTTCGATACCTCATACTGGATGCCGGTTGACGTTGCCATAAACGCAAAATTTGAAGTAAGTATTCCCGGATTATCAATGCCTGCCTTTGGGTTTAAACAGAGATCCATACTCTATGATTATGAACTGAATATTCCTCTGCATGATACAATCTTTACAGGTAAAAAAGTAAAGGTTGATTCCAGCGCTCAAACAGACAGTACCTATTGGGATAAGAATCGTATTCTTCCTTTATCATCATTAGAACAAAAAATGTATAAAACTCTGGATAGCACTCAAACTCTGGATAAGCAATTCAAACCATCCGGACCTCTGATGGCGTTTGAGAAAACTGAAGGAATGAATATATTTGGTCCACTAGAGTATATCGATTTCCGTTTTAACAGGGTAGAGGGTTATTTCCTTGGAGGACAGTACGAAACTAATGTAATTAAAAATCTAAATATTTCGCTTAATGCAGGATATGGATTTTCGGATAAAAAATGGAAATACTCCGGATCATTATCATACAGCCTTCCTGAACTGAATAATTCGAAAATCGCTTTTTCATATTATAATCTGGTTCCAAGCCGCCCGGATATGGGATTTTATCCTGCCGGATTGATAACAACCGCGGCTATATTCACTAAGGAAGATTATGGCGATTATTATTTCGCAAAAGGTTATAATATTTCTTATTCCATAAAACCGGTTAAAGATGTAACGGCAAAGATTGAATTTACTGACGAAAATGAAAAAAGTGTGAGCAACAGGGCGGGACATGGATTATTATCCAAGAAAAAATTCAGAGATAATCTGCCTATAATTGAAGGCAAGATGAGAAATATAAAAATCGGAGTTGATATTTTTGATCTTTTCAAAACTAGTGATGAATCATTCATCATGGTTAATATAGGCGAAAGAAACCTGCTCTATCAATGAGTATGGAAACATCGGGGGATGCTCTAAACAGCGATTTTAATTATTCAAAATATAATTTCATCGAACTGCCTTCTTATGAAGAAGTCTCAAAAGATAAAAATAAATTTATAGATCTGTTTAACGGATTTTACCGTAATACCGATCCAATAACCGGTAAAGGAATTTTTATTAAACATGGCGAT